>JGI24022J15233_10000451_pt1 | contig 25993 bp, 20 predicted proteins | sample Ectturendosymbi2_FD_15233 | JGI IMG/M metagenome (IMG submission 15233)
GGCCACATTTTCAAAATACTGTATTGGGTGTATGCAGCAACCAGGGGGCCAAACGTGAAATGGGGGGGCCGGGCACCACTGCTCCCCCCGCTGGTGACGGCCTTGCTTTGAGGTCACTTTGTGTGAAAACTCAACAGTAACAATCCCTACTATTTTAGGTGTAGCAAGTCTCATCTTATTTTCTACTGAACATTCTCCCACTTTTCTTTGTCACTACAACTTATCCTAAAAGTTGCAAGTGCCCTCTTGAGCGTCAAGACCCAAGGCAGACCAGAGATGTGCAATACCATGATCCGGTTTTAAGATTTTTCCTGAATGCAAAATCCGCTAGCCTGCGCTATTGCGCGAGAAGCTACGAATTGCTTGTAGTGTATTATTACGTTGTACATATTAAGACTAAGGCGATCAGCCGAGTGATCGAATATAACATGGTCGAATGGGTAAATAAGCTTAGGTGACTCTAAGTTGCTGGTAAAATTTATGCTGCTTATTTATTGGCAGCGTATTTGTAGCTTATTCTGCGGGTGTAATGTACATCATACCGAAAAGTTAATGGAGTTTTAACCTTTGTATTTTTCACCACGTCGTCCCTTTGTGTGCATGCTATCTCTGAAAGTCACAGAGCTGAAAATTCCTCGTAACGTTGGAATGCAACAAAGTCTGTGTTCTCAGTGATAAGTAGAACTTCGTTGCTTTCACCATGCAAGTGACTGCGACGAGTTCTAGTTTGAGTAGATAAATAACGCTCAGGGTTTTAAGTTAAGATCCCAAGTATAGTAGATTCCACTCCAGACCAGCTCATGTCATGAGTTCCACTGCCGAGGAAAACCCACAGATTATCTTATATGCTTGCAATTGAAGTGCACGAGGTTAATAACTGTTGTAAATGTGCAAGACTTTAGTTGAGCTCCGATGTCAGTTTTGAAATCTCCCCCTTGAACAGCGTGAAAATTCTGCTAAAAAGACTTTGTTGGGAAACGGTTTTGAGGTTGCTCTTTCATGAGGTATTTGATAAACTTGCAATCTGAGTGGTCAGTTGTCCACTTGGTTTTTCTAGCAGCTCAGGTGGTCTTTCTCTTCGTAGTCACAGATCTCAAAGTAATTCTCGTTATATCATCAACAAAGGAGCACGTCAAGAAATTACTGATTCGATGCCAAGGTAGATCTCGGTGTGATTTAAGTTTTGATGAAATGCGTAGTAGGATAGTTATAGTTGAGAATGTATGGCAACTTGTTAAAACAAACACACACAGTAGTTCTTAACAGGGTCCCCAGTGAAAAATCTGGGGTCCCCAGACGGAATGCCAAAGTGCTTTCTGAATACCAAAGCCAACAACTTATCCTCCTTATCGCAACAGCATTTGCTCTTGCACCAGCATGTACTCCCTTTGTAGATTGCGCAGACGAGGTGTCCCCTAGCATAGCCGCAACCAGCTTATATTTTCGAGGGGTCAAAATGATTGCATCATGATGTTGTACCTAACAACTGTAAACATGTTTTTGAAAATTTCACAGGAGGCAATTGCCCGGTTGCCCTCCTGGTTTTGGGCCCTGCCCTAAGCCAATATCATGAAAAATAGAGTCTCCGGCGTTGTAAAGGTTAAACCACTTCTGTAGAACATGCGCGCTGCCTATTGCTTAGTCTTGTGGAAAAGGGGACTAGGACTTGCATTTGAATGATGCCCCAAGCCCGGTAGCACCGCGCCTGTAATTTTAAGTAACCTTCGATGTCAAACGTTTTTGATTTCAAAACACAGAACAAACGCATGATGCTCAAACCGAATGCTGTCGAGGAAGTTGGTACCCTCGATTTATGATGGCAGAAATATCTTACTTTATGAGGTGTTTGAGCAATTCCTTCGGATCTCTGCATTCGTTTGCCAAGTTCGTTTCAGATCCTGCTTTTTCTTGTATTTTCAACAGCGATGCATTCTGTAACCTTGGTGAAACAATTGAGCAAAGAATAAGTGAGGTCACTATGAATTACGGCCAGGGGCAGGCAGAGGGGGGCGAACGGGGTGACGGGCCCGGGCATCCAAGGCAGTGGCATCGAAAGAGGGAAATTACAAAAAATTTATTCTAATTATTAAAATTATATTTTGATGAGAGTTCTAACGGAGCATAACCTTGTAAGGCGTTTTTACAGAGAACTTCTGGACAACAAGGTAACAGAGGTCTTTAAACATCAAATATTACTTGTTTGCAGGCATGGATTGATGATACTGGTTTCTATAAAAGTTGGCAGAAGGTTAGCAAATCTTCTACCAATCGAAATCTTCTGGACTAAATTTCCTACCAATCAAGATTCTGTCTTTCCACAAAGCTAACTATACTAACTTTTTCCAGGTCTTCTTTGAGGCAAGTGCATTTACAGTAAATTGGTCTGCAGACTCGCACATCTCTTGAGGTACATCTTTAACTTCTACAAGAGCTGTATTGCCTGAACTCTTCCAATTATTCAATATATTTTCGTTGCAATAAGCGAGCCTTGCTGTAATGAAGGAAAAACAAAAGAAGTAAACAAACCACATTGCAGGTATAACGGTTTTTTCTGCTGCAGAAGGTTAAATGCAGTCGGTCTGGTTAGCTGATTATATTATCCTTACTAATTCACAGTTGTCTGCTTTCAAATCACAGTATGACGTAACAATGGAATTTTTTTCAATGTAAGTTGTAGCTGTGACATTGTTTATCTTGAACTGCAACACATTTTCACTTTTTTTCAAAAAACTGAAAAAGAAATGATTTTGACCGCAGTCCAGGGAAAAACTAAAAAAGTTGATCTGTTTCTTAGAAAGAAGTTGTATATGGTATTCGTATTGATCAGCAAAGCATCTATGGCATGTTACTTTTAATTATAATTTTTTTAAACATGTTTTTTCACGTAGTTTTTTGATGCTCACAATGGGCAGAAGAGACGGGGAGAATGTGGCGAACGATGATGTAGTAATTACAGTGTGTGACAAAAAATGACCCCCATTTGTTTGCTTGCCACTTTTGAAACTATACCGGGACACCCAGTTTTCGCTATAAACACGATATCCCTGCATGTGCACTTGCTTTGTGGATGCCACATTGTTAAAGTAGATCATAGCCACAGCAGGCATTTTGCGACTTGCTTGCCCGTCAAATTTGATTCAAGTATTAGAAACAGCATGTATTTAAAATACTTAAACACAGGTCAGCAACCAGCTGAATTTTTCTGAAGGGGGCAAAACGATTGTAACTTGTTGTTTTACCTATCAATCAAACAAGTTGTTGGCGCTTTCAAAATTCTTTTGGCAAACTGCCCTGTTTTCCTCTAGTTGCATGCTCCAACCGGACGAAAAGTTGACAGATACAACAAAAACGTTGAGCATGCAGTTCAGGTCGCACGTTTTCCAAATCAGATTTTCCGTCGAAAGTAAAGGGATCATTGACACAGAAGCTGCACACTAAGAATGAACGGCAAGAACGCCTGAAACCTATAATTCAGTTGATCGCAGGTTCTCTGCAGCACGCCAGCATAACGCATTCTGAAAATCTGCAGTCGAAGTAAATGAAACACAAACGTGACCTTCCCATAAACCCTGTAATTTTTTCCAAAACTACCTGCAATTCTGTACACCGTTATAGTGTTTTAGAGGGATTAGAAATTATGTTTTTAGTGTTAAAATTTTTCTGAAACCCGCCTAAGTTGACTAATTCCCAGCATTTATTCTGCTTAGCTGCGCAATGATCAAAGTTTTATCACCAAGTTATCATCCTTAAAGTCTGACAATCTGTTGCTTCATTCCAGCTTTAAAAAATTCACAAGCAAGACAGTTCAAACTGTTTAGTCTGACAATCTATTGCTTCATTCCAGCTTTAAAAAATTCACAAGCAAGACAGTTCAAACTGTTTAGTTTTGACAACTATAGTGCTCAACGATGGAATCAAATCGCAAGACAATGGCAAGGCGAGAAACATTTTGTGTTCTATTCGACAAAGTTTAACATTATTGAAAAATCGCAGCACACAATGCTTCATAATATCTTTTGTTAACTGCTAACTCGTAAACGGCGATGATTTTTGCAAAACAGTAGTCTTTAACGATGTTTGAATATTTCCAAAGCAGGCTGCCTGCTGGCAATGCTTTAATTATTCATTGTTAAAGCATGTAGCCCTTGCGCAGTACTACACAGCGCAATAAATGCCACTTTATCTCTTGTGTGGTAGATAAACTTTTTTCCACATAGAACTTGGCAATCGGAGCAAGAAATAGGCTTACATGAGTGAAGCATTTGCTTCCATTACTCCGTACGATGCTATTTACATTGCATAATCATTTTGCTCTCAAGGAACAAGTAGTTGCTTGTATCACAGCAAACGTTTTACCTAATTTCTATGAATCAAAATTGCAATTTATCCATGTCCAGCTGCAGTGTCATTAATAAAACTTTAGCGAAACAATTGCAAAGACAAAAACCTCATAGAAATTAGAAAATTTTACTCGTGGCAGGGCCGCAACCAGTTGATTTTTTGGGGGGACAAAGTGATTTCAACTTGTTTCACTTAACAGCTAAAAAGTGTTTGGCGTTTTCATAATGTTTTTTTTGGGGGGGGGCAATTGCCCGGTTGCGGGCCTTACTTGTGCTGAAAGAAAACAGATTGCTTGAACGTCAGGAATGTTTTGTCTCTTGCTTTGGTTTGTAAAGTTATACAAGCTTCAGAAGGTTTCACAAACATATTGATTGTGGGGAGATTATAAGGTTTTCATTCCGTTTTAACGATATGGCTGTTCTTGGCATATGAGGTATACTTACCTCAATTTTGAAAATACACCATGCTTAACCGTGCTCTACCTCCAACACGTTAGTGCATATTGCGCAACTGAGCATGGTGATGAACCTGTTGGCGAGGTTAGAATGGGGTTTTGTGGTTATATAAAAGAAACGCGACAGACTTCAGCAGCTCTGAAGGTCAAAGGCGAAAACCTCGCTCACTCTAAGTATCTCGCTGATGAATTGTACGTGGTTGAGATTTCAAAAGCACCGCGAATTACAGGATGTGATCAGGGTAAAAAAAATTTGTAATATAGGATGGTATGTACCGACATTAATCTTCCAGGTAATCTAAAAAAGTCTAAACAATTCAGTGTTTACGATTATTTTATTGATGCGATCACACAAGGCAACAAGGTCGAGCCTCGTACGTCGTTAAAAAGTTCGAGAGGCAATAAAAACATTTGAAGGATGTTTGAAGCAAAAGCAAACGACCGCTTGATCAACGGCAATGAAATGCGACTGAGCAAGTCTAACAAGTCCTCAAACTTTCGTATTGAAGCCTTAAAGCGACAGGAAAAAAAAGAAAGGAAAATAGGTATAAAAATGCGTTTGACACGATCATACAAGAGCAACACACGTTTGCATAACACATAGCTTTGAAAATACTGGCATAAATAAAAAAAAACTTCAAAATCAGGTGCACCATGCCAGTGCTACCTCAGTTTTCGTACACCTGAACATCCATGTCGGAAAGTTACGGTTCTGGTGCAGTGTAGAAGCAATGAGATGTTAGCATCGCTTCTGTTTCCATTGGGAGAAATATGCAATGCTGATATCATTTTGATGTCATCAGACATCATATATTCATCACAGAAACAAAGATCAGCACCAACGATTTGGGATCAAATCATCTGCAAAGTCTGATGCTCCTAATTTGTTTTATCAGCATTTCGCTTCTCAGAAGCGTGGTACCACGCATGGCTTTCAACCAAAACATCTGTGTTATACAGTTACACTGACGTTGTTTGCATCATAAATCCCCTCTGCACTCCAGCAGTGCCCAGCGTAGGATTCAAAGCTGTGACCTTGGCAAGCGAAATCCCAGTTCGTGATACTGTGGTCATGTGATCACGTACCGCATCTGTTAGGGGAAACACCGCGTTAACAGGCGATGAGCGCTTCTTACTGCATTTACTTGTATCAATTTTTATCGTGTTGCAATCCAGGAAGGAAGGGAGATCCACGGGATTGCTAGGTACCGCTATTGAGTCGACCACATTCTCGTCATGTACAACTGTCCTGCACGCAGGACATTCTGCAGGAACTGAAGCCGAGGTCTCGTCAGTCTCGTTAGGTAATGGCGATGGACCATCAGGCACTTCAAACTCTTCCTCAACAGGGGCATTCGAGATGCTGTACTCAGGGGGCGAAGCTGCTGCGTTGACTTCCATGTTGCTCTGATTCGACGTTGCTGTTTCCCCAACGGTTTCCACTTGACGAGTGGCTTCATTGGCGCCGTCGTGCAAGTAACCCACGTTGATTACGCCATTCATTACCTGCGATCGATGAAAAAACGACGTTTAATCTCCGTCCGTGGCGTTTTTGTTCGCGCCATCAAAAGTTCCTGCAAACCTATAGAGCACTAAATGATAGCAGCTTGCTGTAAGTAAATGCCACCAGGATATTTATCGACCACTGTCTTACTTATTGCATCCGACTAATTTCGGAGTTAAGCAGTTTTGTTAATTACTTGTCTAATGTCTTTATTTTTTCCGTAGACCTGAAGCAAATTTTTAAGGAAATCAACAGAAAATACGCTGTCAGAAATAACACTATGGTGATCATGTTGTACAGTAGAGTAAGATTTTCTACGGTATATCCTTAGGTTGAGGTTCTGGCCAGCTAAGGTAGCAGCGGTATACAAGGACGGTTCCTAATAAAGTATGGGGTATAACTTGTTCGTAGACTCGAAAACTTAGCAATTTATACAAAAACTTGAAGAGGAAAGTTTTAAAGCTCATTCAGTGATCGCAACCCCTCTTGAAAAGTTTCGTCAGCTTTAACAATTTTGATTGATGATGTGGCTGACAGATGTTTTAACTGCAGGTTTGCGAAAGTTGATAAGTTTGGAAAGCAGAGAATTTATTAAAACATTTTTGCACATGCAGTAATTTAGTTTGCTAATGTGTGAGAGTTTTTTGGTACCAGTGGCAGCTTCTTTCGCAAAAACCTCACCAAGTAATACGCTGGGGGTGCTTCCCCGCTTTCGATGTGCGCCAGAACATCGTTGTAAGTTGGTGGATTGTCCGTATTGTGACTGCTAAGGGTGTTGACATATCGACCGCTAGAAATCGGTATCCGTCTGGCGCTATTGTTTGACTGCTGATGAACTGTCAAATCCGATTCTCTCAACGAGTTGCGCTTCTCCATCAACTTCACAAGGAGCCTGCAGGCGAAATGGGAAAAATGAATAAGGACAGATTCGGGAAACTGCCCGGGCGAGGCACATATGTTTTGAGCAGAAAACAGACGCGGCAAAAGTAATTCGGCCTAAAAATCAAATCAAGGCATCGCGTTTCCATCGATCTGATTTTTGTTCCCTTTTTCCTTTCACACCCACATGCTGAAAAGTCTGCGTAATATGAACTCAAAATAGGCCATTTCGAACTTGCTGAAACAAATTTTCTCCCAATCAGTTGCGCAGATTGGTAGGCGGTTCATTTAATTATGCAATGGTTTCACTTAAAAGAATCAAGCGGTTGCGAAAGTAGTTTTGAGATGTAGGGAGCTCGAAACCCATCAGTTCAACTGTTCATTCATGCTGTGCCGGAAAGAAGCTCAAAAACCTTGCAGATTTTTAAAAAACACAAAATGTTTTAATCGCTAATTCACGTTATTGTTCTACACGCAAAATATCTTCTCCAAGCGGAGCTTCAACTTGCTGCCTTCTCTCGTCCCATACGAAAATTGCGACATGTGCGCGTGTGTTGTTGCAGCACGATTTTTGCGTCATACTGGCGATATCAAAGAATTGAGAAATACCTGACGTGAACAGAAATGCTCTTGAGCTATCAACAGGCATGAGCAGGGTTTTAGTCGATCAGCTTACTGGACATTTTGCATGCGAACCAGTCCTCGTGATTTGTTGTTACAAAACTAGTTTGCATGGATCCGTTTCGGCAGCACTAAAGCTCTTTGAGCCTGTGTAGATCGATGTGTCATAGGAGCGCTAACTTAATTCGCGCTAATTTGTACGTTACAGCACTTATATGCTGCGAAGCGGCTCGCTGGAAAATGAAGTGTGTCAAAAAACACGAGAAAGGAGCAGAGAGCGTTGCTGGCCTGTTTAGCTATGTCTTGTTTGTCCTGTCCCAAACACATAATTCTCTTTTTGTTCAAAATGTCAAAACGTTGCTCAGAAAATAAACTTGCTCCATTTCAAAAGAAAAGAAAACTTCTGAGTTACTTGTAACTTTGGAATGTGATTGACATTAAAAAATGTGTTGGGAAGAGCAATGCTGATTAAATTTTTGCTCAACGATGAAGTAACAACTGATTTTTTTGCAACTTTCTTAATGGAAGTTTTGTCTAAATAAGTAGTTTTTCCAAAGACTTTTTCTGCACGTGCGATGTAAAATTTAACTTTTTTGTAAAAGCATCCACGATAGAAAGCCCTGCTACTCCAAAAGCACAATGACTGCTTTGTATAACAGTTCCAGATGGCACTTACCGATACAAGATCAAAGACAAAGCCAAGATGATAAACACTCCAAGAACTATCAGGATGGGAAGGAGGATGCGGAATGTAGATTCAGCAGCCAGGTTATTTCTCCCAACTCTCAAGTTGTCTTCATTGACAGGCTGCGGTGGCATGTCGGCGACAACTGCCTCAGTTGCAGTTTGCACGGCAAAGCCGTTACGCTCACGCAATCGCAGAAGTATGCATTGAACGTTACGGCACGGATCCATACGCCCGGTTTTACAAAGAACGGTTATCAAGAAGCAATTAATAACTCTTTTGCGTCAAATCTCTGCAACTTTCAGTTACAATTCTTAAGATTGGACCTGAAAAGAGAAAACTTTGAATAAAACATTTGAAAAATGTGGTCCCAACCCTTTGAATGGAACTTGAACCTTTCTTGTAGCCTGTTACTTGATTTGAAATATCTGATATTAAGATTTTCCACTGAATCCTGGTTATTAGTGAGTCTCCAAACCATACCATACCATTACGAAATACAATATTGGCAAAACGAGGATTTGCAATAACATTTGAAATGCTGGTTGCACCGCTGTCCTTGAAACAGCAAAATGGGAATTGTGTGGAATTTCATCCACACTGAGATCTAAAGAAAAATACTTCTTTAGTGTTTTAATTTTTGTACCACACTGCGTACAGCCACAAAACGTTTCAGGATAAAAAGGCAAATTCCCATTCTTGGCAGCTAAAGTTTTTATGAACTGAAAAAAACTGGTATCGTTGTTGTTTCACGTGCTGTTGGATTCTAGATCCAGTTTCATAATTCATGTTACACCGACAACAATTCGTTGATCCTGCGAGACGTTTGTCAAAGTTTGTCGTCCATATTTTCTATGCTTTTGCGTCTGCTTTTCGTTTCTCAACGACTTCAGCTGAAACTGCTTTTCTTATCTTAACCAGCGCACTGCGCCGACCAAACAGAACCCCACATTGAGGCAAACGTCGAACCCTGCCTCCTTTGCTGAACAGAAAACGCCGAAATGCAACAGAACCCTTGTTGGGCAGTTTCACAAATGTCGTGAAAACGAGGCAAGCGCTGCACAACGAAAGGTTCTCGGTCGAGTCCCTGGCGACGAAAACAAGATCTGGTCCCCGCAACATTCAAGCATCTTGCTTCTTAGAGGGACTCACAACAAATTATCTAGTTCAAAACATCACTACGCAATTGGCACAAGCGGTCCTGTGCGAAAAGCAGGTGGTCGGCTCGTTGCAATAACATTACCGAGAAGATAACAATTAAGGTAATTTAACCGTCAGCCAGGAACGTTCAACCACGACATAGTCCTTACGTGTGCCATGTTTCTGCTGCCAGTCACACTGGAAGGTGATTTTCAAGTACTCTACGCGCAGCTTAAATTTGGCAAATCGAAACGTAATCAGAAAACTGGGTCAGAATGTCTTGCTGCTTCTCGCACCTGGTGGTTTGTGACGTCGTCTTTTGCGATATCTGAAGCTGCCGGGAAACAGGAGTACTTTAATTACGTTGTTGTTTGTCGGCAAAACGAAAATGTATTTGGATCAGCTGTTTTCGTCTCTTGCACTAAATCAGTCTAATTATTGTAGAAGACAGTTTTGTTCATTCGCTAAGGAGAAGGACCAAAAACAAAACAAACTAGCGATGGCTAACTTATATTTGATAACCATAAAAGGAAGAAATACGTCGTTAGTTCCGTGAACACAAATTGACATGTGCATGCAAATAATTTTATTTTTTTGATATTACGACGTACATTAGAGTCTTTACTGAGTGGGATTTCCAGGCTCGATCTAGTCTAGCCGGATTTTCAGTATCTTGAGTTAACAGGGAGTGCGCTTCCACACGTCTGTTTGGCCGACTTTCTGCTATGTATCCTTATACACAGTAGACAAAGAACTTATATTTAATGGAAGGCCGCCATAACATGTAATTAATCACATGTTCACGGCCGCATAAGTTTTTATGGAAGGCCGCATGTGGCCGCACGATCGCAGGTTGTGCACACCTGAACTAAGATGAAGGTCAATAACGAATTCCGTTTCACGTCAAAGCAGATTATCCGAACTACATTTCATGGGGTTACTTTGCATGACTAACTGAATTTTGCACAAGAGATTGTCTTCAATTCACGTGGAATCTTAATCGGCTGTTGTTACGGCGAGGATCCCCACTCCCCAGGTTTCTATTCTTGTCAAATATTGGTCCGAGACTGGCGGATCTTTCTCTTAATCCAAAAGCGTTTGTCGTGAAACATTTCTAAATGCTCCAGTAGACATAGTTTAAAAAGAAATTTGAAATGATAGTTTGGCTTCAATCTTGCTTTCATCTCAACTTGTAGTTATGGCCTTTTTATGATTTTATATCCAAGGGTTGCTTTTATGTGCTAAATTTGCAAAATCACAAAGGTACATTATTGTTGTTTTTTTTCAAAAGACTGTTCTTCATAAAATTCAGGTAGCTGGTGGAATGAAACCACAAGTCTGTGGGAAAAATGCGCTTTATCATTTTTTAGTTTATTCTGAGAAGCACTTTCATTTGGTTGTTTCTGTCAGATAAGTTCTTCACTCAAGCGAAACTCTGCTGAAACTGCTCTTTCCTAATAACTGACGTTACACGCACAAGACAAAATACCTTTTCGTATGAAAATGCCCTTGTCACGTTTGGTACCTAAAGTTTTCTAACGAAATGTCCGGCAACGCTTAATTCGCAAATTTTCCTCTTGCCTTGTTTAAACTTTGCATCTGAACAACCACTGATTGCTGCAAGGATGCTCCAGATTTCAGTAAACCCAAGTAAATTCAACTAAATGCTGCTGACTCATTCTGGATGCATCTTTAATTTTGTTCTTAAGTGCATAACCATGAGCCCACTGCACACAAAGTCCAAAACAGCGCGCAATAAATTAGTTAGACCAACATCTGCAATGACTTCGGTGTTTTTAAGATCACTCTCTTTGCGTCGAAGCACAACAGAAAAGCCATTTGCTATGTAAACATGAGATCCTAGCAGAGTAACTACAACCACACGCCAAGCAGCCAGGATCCGGTGCCTCCCTGAGCATTAGGCACAGTGCGAGTGAGGTTGAACTGAGCAGTACGCAGTTACAAATAAGCAAGAGCACCAATGGTTCGTTTTCAAAATTATCGTTGATTTAATAAAGCTAAACATTTTCTTCACTTTTGCAATTGAAGATGCTCGAGCATTTATACTTGTGTTAGACATAGTGGCACGACGAAATGTGCTCTTGCGGACAAACGAAAATCCAGTAGAGATTAATAAGTGCGACCGAGGCAACATATGTTAACTTCTAAGAGAAAATATCCAGACGCCATATGTGGCTTCTGACTTAAAGCCACTCCATGCCCGACACTATCGCTGTTTCGACATGTGCGAAAACCGCCAGAGGCGTGGTTGCAACTGATAACAGCATTTGCCTTTTCCAACGCAAATGGTCTCCGCAAAAAGGATGCTAATCATGTTGGCTTTGCCGGTTTTCAGGCTGCACGTTGTCGGCAGCCTTGCGAGTTGTTTTTCTGGCGGACGTTTTTCTTTGTTTTATTCTCTTGGGCTTTACGTTGGTCGATCTGACTCCAACGCCGGTGAGGCCCGGACCGGGTTTTAAAATAACAAGGCCATCTGCTGCGAATGAGGTGCTTGGTGCAAGCAGAAAGGCAATCAACCGATTCAACATGGCGACAAACTTCGGCGGAAATCAGACCAACACGCAACAAGCCACACTTGTGGTTGACGGTGAATCTGCAATTCTACACACTGGCAGCGAGCTTCGCACTTTTATTAAAGCCGCTTTGCTAGCATAGACAAGCGCTCACTCGCTCGCACCTATTTCAAACATCTTCGTGTTTTCCTTTCGTTTTCCAGTTCTCGTTACAAAGAGTCTCGCCGAGCCTGCCGTTACTCGAACGAACTCAACGATCAAGAGAGTCAAAAACTACACACCGATCCAGCAAAACTCTTCGAATATAATAAGCAATACAAACATGCATGTTTTCGGGTTGTTTCCTGTTTTCGCTTGTGTTTGACATTTAGTTGATTTACGATCCTATTTTTATTCAAGTGATATGCGGGGACCTTGGCGTCTGCCTTGAATGCTGCGGCAGCCACTCGTTTTCGCCAACTTATCGTTTGCATCAAATTTCTTTTCAATAACAAGCCCAGTTGTATACCCATCACCGCCATGCGAAGTAACAACCATGAGACAAGCAGCAAGCTGCTTCGGTTTTTCATCTCCACGCAGCTGATCACACTGCGTCTCGATTAAAGCACTGTGGATATGAAGCCGTGCACCACACTGAGAAACACTAAAGACTGATTTTGTCGATGAGTTGCAAATATGTTTTTCTTCAGTGGTGTACCTATAACTTTCTTCCCTTAAGTTAGTGGTTGTTTTGTTTCATCCCTTGAGGTCACGTGACTATTACACCACCAGCATTTACTACAGTAGTGGCAAAACTAGCTTGGGGCGCTGCAAGCGTTCTTGTATCATTACACGGCAAGTCGTTTGTCTGAAAGTTGTAAACGTGGCCAGATTAGAGTCGCAATACCTCTACAAGTTTAAATATAAGTCAGCAAAGCTAGCGTGAAAACTGTAATGTTTAACAGTTTGAAAGTAGCGGGAAACTTGTGAAAAAAGGTTATTCAATCGTGATTGCAACTTTTCGACTGCCGAAAGCTTTCCGTGGTGCTTTTGCAGACGTAACAATTGGCCGTTATTTATTACAGCTTTCAACAGCAATAGTTTTAAAGTGCAGGGGAATAATGGTATGTAGAATGTCTGAAACATGAGCCACATGGTTGTGAAGTAATACAAACAATAATGAAGAACTGAACGTCCGAGGGAGTGAAGTGGTTTGAGCTAATCAGCAAAATCTAACTTGTTTTTTCTGAATATTATGTAAAGCTTTGTTTCTTTTTTGGAAAAAACAGTTTTTTTTGTACGAAATTTTAAGACGAGAATTTTATCATTAATTCTGACTTAAATCTTTACGTTCAGAATCAACGCTTTTTGAATTTTATTCGTTACGTCAACATTTTTGCTTAGTCAGTCTAGTGCATGGAATTGCTGTGCTCCGTAAAAGCGAACTTTTCATATCAGCCCTGAGACAAATTTCATATTTGTTGCCGTAACCTCGGCAGATTTTGCGTTAATGGCACCAGAGAAAATTATGAAAGTAAGACACGGTGCTTCCTAGTGCAGCATTGCTAATCTTGCAAAATTGCACGGTAAGCGTTTTGGAAAGCTTTCATCAAAACACAATTGTTGACACTAGCAATTTTTCGTTCCTCACCGCCTTGCACCAAAGTGCACTCACAACGGCCAACGAAAAGAGAAACGTCCCCGGGGCGCTTTAAGCAGCAATTGCACCACTGGCAAGCCGTGACAAGCCTGCTGAGCTCAATTTTCAAGCTCAGCAATTGTCGAACTATAGCTATAATGATTATAGTTAAGTTGCAATAAGGAAAAAGGCGGTATTGCCGAAACAAGTTTGAATGTTGCCTGTACGAACCCGCCCTTGCTAGAAAAGGTGAAAACCCGGACGCATCAACATACTGCGTTTTTCCTTCATCCCTTACACATTTGAAAGACTGCTAGCTTTTCATTGATGACAGGAGAATTCTTAAGCGATCACGAAAATGTCACAAAGTCCTTGTTTTTATATATGTGAAACAGCATATGATTCATTAAAGGGTTTTTTTCCATAGCTTCATACTTGCATTCTGAAACGGACGGCGCGTTCTGCTTTTATCAGATGCAGGGGATCAGTGAATATACGAACAAACAAAAATTTTTTAGTCATGGGAAATTTGTGAATAAGCCAGATGTCCCCTCACTCTACGGCTTGATGAAAATCTGTTAACAAAATTTCCAAATACATGATTAAAATAGAGCGGTATATCATGAAACTAAGTTTTGCACGACTGAAACGCGCATTTCTGGAAAAGCAAAAATACTTCTTCTGACAATATCGAAGTTATTCATCGAGTTTTGATCAAAATGTCGACAAGCTGAAAGCCATGAACTTTTATTCAACACAATTTTCTCTTATTATTGTCAGACAGTACTCGTTTTAGCCGGTATGCGCATTGCAAATATTATATATTTCCTTTGCTTAGAAAGCATCATCTCTCTTACTCAGGTGAATTGGAGTTCTGCGATGTTAAGCACCTGCAAGGTAGATATTTGTTTGAATTGTTCAGCAGACCAGATCCACGTTGGGATTATACCATTCGACTCGCCTATTGAACATTGGAAACTACAGACAAAAAAGGGTTTAGCAGATTGATGCAGCTGCTTTTTAGAATAAAATAAAAAATATCCAAAAATACATTTTTTGCACCTTGCTCCTCTTGACATTCTGCAGTAAAACTGGCCGGGGAAAACAAGATCACGGCCACCATCTACTCCTCTTGGAACAGCATGTTGTGCTAGCCTCTATGTTGAATACACTGTCACGCACAATAGACAAAACGCATTTCAAACACCAGTATGGAAGTGGAATGGAGCATTAGACGTTGTCGTTGAACTGCAGATACAACGATTCACTTGCTAAAAACCTCGTTTTCTCCTGTTTGCTTGCTCCGTTCCACGGCACTACGGCATTTGCAATCTAATGGCCAACAACAACGATCTTCTGGTCTATTTCAACAAAGCTAGGACTAGAAGAAATGGCTCAAGTTCCTTAACGCTAACGTAACCAAACAGTTTTGCGCTTGTTGGAAGTTGTGTTACTAACTTCAGTGTGATGCGTAGGCTCATGCTGCTCACTGTTTCATCACTCAACAGACAGAAAGGTCTCCTGCAGCGACACTTTTGTACACTGTCTGGACAACCTTAAAACGACTTTTTACCGCTGCGAGTTTTCTAACGCTTATCATTTATCATTTGCCCAGTAATCCAGCTGCAAGAGGTGTGATTCTCTGCCGGAATCATCAGTCAATAGTTTTTTTGTCACCAGCACAACGGACGACATTGTGGCGCGTTTTAAATCTGTCAGGGGTTTGAGAATCTCACCAACAACCGCAACGCTGTCCCCGTGAAGCTGTGACGCAACGGAACGAGTGTCCGTCGAGAACCATTACCGCATTTGTCTGATTCTGTACACAATTGGTCGGGCCCTTGAGCACCTGGCGCCTCTTTCGACATTATCATTCAAATAAGCGCCCTAGACCAATTTGAATCCGCAGAGTACGAGGCTCATCCATGCAACCTGAGTAGTCAGGCTGCAGACGCTCGCTGATCGTCGATTGAACTAGATCTCCGTCCAAGTGTACACACACTACCTTCGTAGCTGGGCTGGTCGGAGAGCGGTTGAATGCGCAACATGAAAGACTCTTTTTCTTCACATGACTTATCGAGGAGGTGCCATGTAAACATACGTCATCTGTGTAGTTCGGATTAGATGTTTGGTGATGACTGTGGAGAATTTTGTCTGCCTTCGGGCATTTTAACTCCTTCAATATTCGAATTTTCGTGCTTGGCCAAGGCGAAACAGTTTTTAATAATGAAGGCGTTGCCATACTTCGGGATAACTCACTTAAAGGTGCGAAAATATTTGCAGTGACCTCCGGGATATGATTACAAAAGTAGTCTTCAACACTGATTCGATCTTCAAGTAACTGCTGGAACTTTTAGACTTATCTCAGTGAGCCGTTTTTACTACGAATTTGTGAAATACAGATCTCGAAAAGCAGGCAAATTAAAACAATATAACTGTGCAGCTATAGCAGTCATAATGAAACTCGCTAACTATCATGCCTATTTTACAACCATACCCATTGTAAGAAAATTCTAAAACAGTGATCCTTAATAGGGGAGGATGCCTCCCCAGAGAGTGGCGTCAATAAATTTTCAGGGGGGACAGCCTTTCGCGCTATACATGGAATGTTTTTAACGGGAAAGTGTTCCGTCCAATTTACTTATTTGAAGTCAGTGGGGCTTGCAAGAAAGCACAATTGCTTAAGGGAGGCGTGGTAGAGAAAAGGTTAAGAACCACTGGTCTAAAACATGACGTGTAGATAACTTGCTTTAGGATAAATGATACTGAATTTTGTGCTTGCGTTAACAGTAGAAAACGCTTCTAGTGAGTAAAGCTCGTTTGTCTTATTTTTGTAACAATTAATCGTTTCATTAGTATCATCAAATTTCCATTGCTCAGTTCTCATCACCAATGCAAGCAAAGACACTTGCAGTGCAGCCCAGCCTGTTGAACACAGCACCAACATTTGAGATGGATCTCATTTGACATGACGAGATGGAGCGCTGCTAACCAAGGAAGGCAGAAGAGAGGGAATACATTTTATGGGAAATATGACACTAGTACACTCAGCAATGTCCTTTTAGAGTGCTTCGCGAGGTTCTCTAAATCTATTTTTGATCTTCCTTCAACGCCTTTTACTCCTTTTCACGAAACAGACATGTGTGAGTAACGAAACACACATTTTATATTGATGCTGCGCACAACACTTTATCCTAGCTAGGATCAATTTTAACCCTGGTTATCTGAAGTGCAACCAGAGGTCTAAAGACTGCAAAGCACCAAAACACCAGTATATTGCAAACCACTGACCACAAGCGAGTAACACTTCGACCAGGCGTCTTCAAAGAGTCAGAGCAACAAAACACACCTGGAAACCATATGTCGAAATGGGCGCAGGTCGAGTAACACATCAGGTTTCGTCGGGTCTTAAAAGACCCGAATTTTCTATTATGGGCATAAAGGGACATTTTGAAAAAAACTCTCATTGTTTTAATTGCTGATCGGCGAATGATTAGAAAAAAGTTTAATTGGGACAGGATTTAGAAAAGAAAACTCGCAGTTGCACTTAAAACTAATTGAGAGAAAAATATGACATGAAATGGTCTCGGATTTTAAAGAATTCAAAGTAATTGAAAGTTTTCTGCTTAAACTAAGAACCTCCAACGATTGTTCTAAATCCTTTGCAGTTTTAGCTTTAAATCTCCCAAAACTTTATCAACCAATCGCGTTACTCTGGGTTTCTCACCTATGCAACCGCTGTTATTTTTTTTTAATAACCCATTTTCCATTTAAAATCGCATAGCTCAAAACAAGTAGCGACATTTTCATCGTCTATACACTGGGATGGCACCCTTCACTGTGCGTCGAAGGTTTGAAGCTCATAATTCAACCGTTGACACTTCGCATCGGAAAATCAAACCAATTTCTTATTAGCTCAGCGTCGCACTCCAACTGCGCACGCGACAGCTCCTTCGTTATATTCCCCTTGACGTGACGCCCTGATTTTTGTTCAGTGAGATGCGCTGAAGAAGAATGCCGCTGCCTTGTACAGTGCTCTCAATACAGGTAGACAAGAATTGGCGGCTGAAATATCGTGGACGTCATTTGAAGTAGTTGTGTTCAGAAGACCAAGAGGTAGACACTTCATGATATTTTCACAGTTGTCTCCTATTGGACATATTCGAGATGTGTGGTTTCGAAATGAATCTGCAAAGTGAAACGAAAATATTTGAACATGACTTAAAGTTTGTAATTTCAAGTTTTTGCGGGATTAGTAATTTCACAAACTTTTACTTTTCTCGTCAACACAATTTGACAAACTCTCTCCTAGATACTGACTTTGTCAGATGGCTTTTGATTTAGTGACGACCAAAGAATTGGTGCGCTTATGAACTCTGAAAAACACACTTGCCTTCATGTTTATTTTTAAGGAACTCTGTTTTATATGTTGGAAAGGCGCTTACTTACGAAATTAAGAATTAATAGGACTTTTGGTGAAACCTGCACTGCAGGAAAAATGAAATTTGAAATCCAACAACTGTGATTTGAAGAATGCTGCAGAAGTGAAGGGTACCTGGTATAAGAAGAAACACTTGACTGCAGTTCTAATTCTTTCAACGTACGCTTCATTTGGATAATGAAGTACTGTATGTCAATTTGCTTATGGACGCTTATGACAGCGAACACAAAAATCGTATTATACGATTGTCACTGCAGCACTCAGATCAAGTTATGCTGATGCTTAGCTTTCAGTAATCAAACCGTTATTGCTGCTTTGCAGTTCCATGCCAATAGTAACTGTGCTGACAGTCAACATCTTGGTTTTCTGAGATATTTTAGGCTTGACTTTCGCTTCGGTTCTTCACTCGCTATTGCCACGTGCTTATTAATTTTTAGAAAGTGTCGTAACCTGACACTTGTACTGAGGAAACCCTCTTGAAACTTGAATATGCTTGATCTCGCAAGTAGTTAATCACCGCAAAGGCGGTGCGGTCGAATCAATATCACAGTTTATCTCACAGTATCCATTCACAGCATCCGTTTATCTCACAGTATCTGTTCGTGGTAAACTCTCTCCCAGCATGCACGTGTCTGCAGCTGTTGCCGTCGTCTAGCTCACAAAAGTTTAAGACCAGCATCATGCATTTTATCCGTTGGTTCAACGAAGCTGCTGCCAGTTGGAATCCAGGGAGGAACAGCTGCTTCTGCACGCTGCTTTGTAACTGTTGCAGTGCTAACAGATGATCGCCCGATGGTTCTGACCTATTTCGCGCAATGCTAAAAACAGCGTTCGGTCGTAAAACTCCTGGGTATTGAAAAGGGCATGTGCGAAGTCAAAAATACAGCTTTAACACCCTGATAAAAGCTTAAAAGGCTTTGCTTCATGCTATGGTCTACATGCGTCAAAAATACATTTAGTGTAGCTTTAAAATCTTCTGCCTTTACGCTGCAAAAATTGTATGAAGTATTATGTACTCGCCTGGTTACAAGGAGTGCATGCGACTAAACTGAATCCCTGTCCCACTCAAAAATAATTTTGCAAACCTCCTAAACATAACTTGCCGAATTTCATGTTGTTAGGGAAAATCGAAATCAGTGTAACAATGTCGTAATTACCTGAATGACAAGCTGAAACTTCCTTTCTTTGGTAGTTGCTTGAAGTGACTTAAACGGATTTCGAATAAGGGACCTGCTGTTCACAGACCTAAGGCAACACAACTAATGAACAGCATTACGCAACGAGCATTTTGTGGACAGAAGATGCAAAAGCTACGTGTATTAAAAACACTGATTTTGACCAATGATAACGTCTTCTACTATGCTTGTCTTTTTCATTTCCTGTGTGTATTCAGCGCTTTTTTCGCGAATTTCTACGCAATTTGGCATCTGACATCGTGATGAAGCAAAACTTAAATTCGATTTGTGACATTACAATGTCTTTTGTTAGGCAATGTTGGCGGTTACCNATACTGAAATATTGTGCATTTAAATGCTTAGTCAGGCATCTACAATGTTTCANCAAATTCTATGTTGTTAGCTTTTATTTACGTATATCTTAGCGGCAGAATCGCGGTCGGGTTGATACAATGGTTGGCTCCGAGTATAATATCCAGTGAAGCGGAAGAAGTATCTCTTGAAGTGTTTTTACACTGCTTTACGAATTGTCTGACTTTGCAAGGAAATGTATAACCGTTTTTTTTGAAACATTTCCAAAAAAGCTAACAATTCAATGTTCAGACTTTTAGAGTTTGTGACAGCAGTGAATTTCAACAAACGTTCCAGCTTAACACAGAGAAAAACATGTTTCCTTTATGTTTATTAGCGGCAATGAAACGTCATCAGTCAATCGCATCAAAACACGTGAGCATCGTTTCAGCGTTGCACGTCATCAGAGGGAATGCACTGAAGGCTCTGATGCAGCACTCCGCTTACTACGGTCGCTCGGGTTCAGCACCAGCCTGTCTGCAAATGAGCAGTTTCCAGGCTGAGCGTCATGGACGTTTGATCGCGGGACGACGTTCACTTCTCGAAAATTTTAAGGAAAGACAATTCAGACGACAGAAATAAAATACGGATTACAGTACGACATAGTGAACTCTTTCTAATCTTCAGCCATCAATTGTTTGATCCAAGGTCGCATTAGAGGCGCTGTAATTGTTGATCCAAAGCGATATCTGCAATTATAAAACACCTTATTTTAAATCCTTTTCGCATTGAATTACCTAGTTTTTTATGCGGCATTACTCCAATATAACAACTCTTTTTACAAAGCACAGCAAGCAGAGCCACAAATGCAAATCGCTTAAATCGTTCTTTAACTTTCCACAAACGACAAGAAATGAGCAACTGTTTTACCAAGTCAAAGTGACAGATTGGAAGAGAATTTTGACCAACTGTATATACACCATATTTAGTGAAACTAACTGTTTATGGACAGAATGCAAGTATATAACATAATTCCTGATGCTCGTATTTTGCAAAACGGAGGCCTAAATTTTCGCGCTTCAACAAACAGATGACTTATAATCAATGTATCGTCTATCGTCTATCGACTTAAATTGGAGTATTTTTAAATTCTTGCGGGGTGGTTGATTGCTACGTTGGCGTCAATCGTGTTCTTTGTTTTTTGTTTTTTGTTATATAATAGCGTACACAAGCTACAGGTAAGATAAAAGTTGCTTTGTGACTTCAGCTTCCAAGCGTATTGAAAAGCAACACTGCATGTCTTTAATATCTCAAAGACTCAATTTAATTTTTCGGTCAAACCACTGCTAAAATGTTGTTTAATTTGAAACAGAAAATAAACAATTTTTCGAAACTCTTTATTAATTTTAATACTGCGATTTTAATGCATGAATAAGTTATTGCTTTTAAAATGTTTAAAGGTATGCTTACCGCAAGTCAAAAACCACCTGAAATACATATTTACGTCTGCACAAATTGGTTGTAAAAGAAATCAATAAGTCAGAAAACGTGAGATGACCAACATACTTATTGTGTTTGCAAGTATTTCAAGCGTGAAGCTCATGTTATTTTTTGAACAAGCTTATATGTGGAGACTATTTTGCGACACTACCGTAGTCGCTTTTTCAATCGAAAAAGAATGATTTATAGTTGAAAAGTGCACTTGATACATAGAAAAACTTACCTTGGAATTCCGTTTTTGTCTAATAGAAATTTATTGAAATTCCAGGTGATATCGCTAATTTTTATAGGAGACCAATAAAGATGTTTAGTTGCTCCAATTGTCAGGCCTGTAGGCGGACAAGCATTCTGAAAAATTCTCAAAACAATGAAAAACCCTTCCATCCTATAACAGCTAAAAAGAAGGTACACTGAAAGATGCAATGTCTAAAAAACTATAACGAACAATAAATCCCCGCACAAACCCAGATCTTGGCTTGTCAGGTTAGAAATTGCCAAAACTGAAAAGTGCGATTTAAAAGTTGAGATTTCAGTCGTCATCGAAAGGCAACTACAAAGTTGGAACTTTCCATGAAATCGGTTCTGAAGCAGTTAGATATCATTTTATGATTTTCAGGAAGATTCGTGCAAGCTTCATTCTTCTACAGTTGTTTATCGCTTCTCTTTACGCCACCGGTTTTCACACGCTCTTGGAAATTGCATAAAACCTACTGTATTGCACAAACAGAGTGATCTTTATTGCAATCACTCCCTGGTATTTTATCCCAAAATATTCGTATAAAGAAAATAAGAATTCTGACATAACACTGCAAAAAAACTCACTTTTTAAATTGGAAAAACAACAAAAGAAACATAAACCAAAATAAACATTTGACATAAAACCGCACGAAACAATAAAAACAAGTGTTCCATCGGAAAAAGTTTTCAATAATTTACAAAACTTACAAAACTTGAGCAAACTCAACTATGAACAGTAAACACGATATGCAATTGTACAGAAACTGTTTATTTACGTGAAAGAGGAAAATTTTTAGTCTTGGATAAAACGCTAAGTGGCAGTTATAAGATGAAGTGAGCAACTGGTAATCCCATAGTACCTTTAGTCCAGTGTAAAATGGATGCTCGTGGTTGCCGTTAACTTTGATTTTGGCAAAAAATTTTATCCGTTTGTTTGGTACGTAACCATTTCCTGGTCTGACATACTTGATTCCATTCAGAATCTCGTTGTTGTTGCCAGGTTCTTGCAAACCGAACTGATTGCAAGGAAAGGCAAAAACAACTATATTTTCGTTCCGATTTTTCTGCGTATAAAACACAAAACAATTAAGAATTTTTCATAAAAAATCTTCTCCAGCCCTTCTGGAATTACGTTTCTCAAATACGCAAGTGTTGATTGTAGTTTTACCCGTTTTTAAAAAAGAAAGAATATTGTTCTACATAAAAATAGTCCTACTTTCTAAGCAAAACCACAACTACAATATACGTCAGTGACAAAATGATGAATACGCGTAGATACATCAGGCAAAACATCATCTGTTTCTTGTTTTATATATTGATCACATGGCTGTAGTCTAAAAGATTCAGTTCAAGTTCATGCAATGCGTGCATCCATTAGTCCACGGGCGTCAAACTCATTTGGTGCTGTGGGCCATATTCACATACTTACATTTTACGCGGGCCAGACAATTTTGCACACCATGACACAATCCATATTTTCATTTACCATTTATTCATAGCACTGCGACACGAAGAAATTTGACATCTTTTGGCATTCACATGCATGTCAATATTTCCCACCAAAAATTGTGCCGTCGCAACTTATAACGTTGCATTGAGATTCGTGTCGATCAACTGAGATCGGAATCGAGACTTGTTTAAGTTCATCAAAGAGAACAGATGATTGCAGACACAAGTAAGCCTACTAGCGGACATTGGCATGTTCTTCGATGCCATTTCTTTTATTTGTGGATAGGTTGGGCCAATGCATTCATCAAACGTTTGGATGTCACCATTTTCAAATTTACTGTAGCCCTAAAAACACTGTTGCACTGTGACTCAGTTAGTTCCATTTGATATTTTTGTGGCACCTCTTCAGCATTGACAAGACAAGGGTTACTGAAAATACCAAAATCAGTTTCCAGATCTTTGAAATCAGCAGATGTTTCTTAGAATGGGTTGGAAATTCATTGAATCCTCATGGAATCTATACAACCTCATGTTTGCGAACTGAAGAGGTTGTTACCGTTGGTTTAGTACAGAGTCTGTAACTTTTTTTAACAAAAGAGCCATTTTGCTTCATTTTCCAGCCGATATGATCGGTGAGGAGCCATAAAGCTTTGATACCGTTTTATTTTTCATACGGACATAAGCTACATTGTATTCAATTCTAATAGTAATCATAATCAAATGCAACTTTAAATTCCAAATCTTGTCAAAGCCGTTTGTGGTTCCGGAGCAGCAGGTTACCGACTCTCGGTTAAGCCTGATTATTAAGTCGTAATATCGCGTTATGACTATAAACAAAAGCGTAATTATGCTATGACATTAATAATAAACGTAACTCTTTCAGATCTAATGCAAGCAAAAAACTGACATGACGCAGGCCACAAAACGGATCATGGCGGACCGGATTTGGTCCGCGGGCCGCCAGTTTGACACCCCTGCATTAGTCTGCTACAAATCCATACTGAGATCATTTGAGGAAAACGCCTTGTTCGTCAATAGTTGTTTTCTAACTTACTTGTTCGCACTATTTGCACCAAACTAAAACGTGAACTTCAGTACGAAATGGCGGAGAGCTTAGCATGCTTTTTATGAAATGCGAAACTTGACAATGCAGTTTCTCTCACATAAGATTGCCATCATCGAAACCAGGACCGGAACCAACTGAAAATTTCGAGGGTGGTGGAAATGATTGTAGCTTGTTGTTGGATACCTAACTAAAAAGGCATTGGCGTTTTCACAATATGTTTGAAAACTTCGGGGGGGAGGGGAATTGTCCGGTTGCCCCCTTGATAACGGGCCTGATCGAAACAATAACAGTAATCGTGTGCATAATAAAACCAACGGCTAAAAAGCAATTAAAAGCTCTGGGTCTGCTGCAAGCTGTCGAGGAATCAACCGAATGGACTCCGCTTTCATCGCTTTCATAACTTTGCGATGATTCTGACTTGCACATATCTGTAATCAAGTAATTAGTCTCCACAAAGGCGACAAAGTCAAAAATCATACAGCAAATATACTTAATAGAAAAAATCGATTTCGCGTAACGATACGCATCAAAAATTTCTGATTGATCCCACTACGCCACCCTTGCGGAGACTAATTAACTGCTAAACAGCTTAAACCTTTCTAAAATTTATTTATTTTCAAAACAACGCTTTCCCTCTCCAGTAGTAGCCCACAGGATGAATGGAAATATCTCACAGTTCTCAGAAAATATGTTAGTTCCGTAGGGTCCACATCATGGTGCGACATGTCATTTTTCCATGGGTATGGGTAAGATTTGTGGTTTGTTTATAAGCGAATTGCCCTCTTACTGTTACAGGAGGTTTGCAATAGAATGGTTTGGAAAGGAATGGTTTATTGTTTCGTATGACTCCGGTAATAAGCAGAAGCAATACAAAAAGCCATCGCACACTAAGTAAACCAATCGTCAGTGTCAGTGAACAATAGAGCAAATGAAAATACAATGGCATAATAGCTGATTAGTGCAAGCAAAGAGTGGTACTGTGTCATATAGGATTANTGAAGGACCTTGGCGATCATCTAGTCAACCAACCCTGTTTATCAGTGTTTCATTTTAGACAAAAACGTTGATTCAGTAGTGTTTCAGCACGACAAAACTCCTTACAATCAAAATTGTTGCTTATCAGTTAAGAAGTTTGTCAAAACCCATATTATTGTGTTTTACTCTTGTTGGCCTGGACCACAGCTTGCTCTGGAGCGCCACCTAAAGTTTTCCATTGTAAAAATGCGATGAAATGCCAACCTCATTTTGAGAGGTCTTGTTCATTAACAAAAGTTGCGAAACACCATTTCAAGTTTCAAATCTTGGTTGTGTAGCTAGATGCTGAAATTACCAAATCTCAATCCGTGTTAGCTTCTGTAAAGCATAAGTCACTTTGATAGGAACGAGCAGGCGTACCTTGAAAAGTGCATTCAGAGCCGTATACTGTGATACGGTTAAACCTCAGTAGGTCGCAACGTTGATGACGATAGACACATTTCCACGAAACTGGGACATGTCTACAACATTGCCATCCAAATCCGTGACGTTGCTATCGAATGCTGAAAACTGCAAAAGTATAAATAATCTTGGAGCGAAAAAATTACTTGACGGATTTAGACGCTATTAGAGTATGTGCAGAACCAACCCTTCAACTAGGCGTGTTCAGCTAACATTGCATTTTAAGTCCTAAACCTACTTCAGGATTCTCATTTCATATGATTTTACATTCTCAAATGTGTTCTGAACCAAAGGCGTAGCCAGGACAAAAATTTCGGAGGTCCAAAATTTTTAATTTTAGGCGAATAACACTATCTTATTTGGAAAACACCTCTCACAGCAGAAAATGAATATATGTTATAAAATTTGGGGGGATCATGGCCCCTTTGCTCCCCTGGCTAGCCTATGTTCTGAATTTGGCCTTGCCGTGAGAACACCCGCAAAATCTTTGCAGCACTTTTTTTAACAAAATTAAGTCCTTAAAGTGTCGCGTCTCCTAGCCTTTCTTCCGTAGACCAGGGATTTGGCAAAAACTTTCTGTGAAATTGCTTCTGTACCTTTCAGTATGGCAAAGACATCTTC
>JGI24022J15233_10000453_pt1 | contig 25989 bp, 16 predicted proteins | sample Ectturendosymbi2_FD_15233 | JGI IMG/M metagenome (IMG submission 15233)
AGGCAAGATCTAAATTTTGGAGCATAGAATTGGGATAGACTTAACAGTTTCATCAACACTAAAATAGCCTTCAAAAAACTATACATGTTTTATTTTGAGAGACCAAAAGACTCTGTGACGCAAGAAATTACAGTGTGACGCAAAAGACGTGCAACACAAGAGATCTAAATTGATAATAATAAAGCAGCAACAAGCCAACGACGAGTACTCAAGTTCACGGAAAATAGTTTAGATATGGAATGTTGCAATAAATTACAACAACCCTTTAACATTTCTCATTTGTGGCAATAGTGGCCGAAAAGTATATACAATTTGGAATACATACTGTACGTACAGTACTTTTGCTGATCGCATTGATATAAGCAAAGTTACACAGTCACCGGTTTTGAAGAGCTTGCTCGAATAAAGTTCCAGCAAGATCTTTGCTGATGGTGGAAACTGTTTCCTTGCTTGATCTATTGTGTTAACAATGCGGGTCGTCTTTTGTTTCGGTCCTCCTGCTAATTCCAAGGAAGTTATCTGTGGTCACATTTCCTCCTTTATCCAAATATTATTCCATTGGTTGCAAGACCATTCCATCCACTAGCCTCAGCAATCGTGGACGCAGTTCAATATTTTGAGGAAGAAGGAGGGAATCTAGTGCATACTTTATTTTGCAATCCAACGCCAACAAAAATTTGATTCCGAATTTGTCATCTTCGTTTGCCAAAAAATGGATAAGTCCATAATGACCTATAATCAGATGAATCCATAATAAGTTCGTAAATGTGAACCAAGAAGTTTGCAGTTTTTATCCAGGGTTTGGTCCACACTACAGTAAGTACTATGCTAGCTCTATCAAAAATGCGAAATAATGAAATCACAAACGTTTCTATGCCTGATGCATAAGTTTGAAACTTTTACTGGTGTAGCGTATTACAGTAGAATTTGCCTAATTCATCACCTCAAGGGGGGAAGAAAATAAGTGACGAATTATGCAAACAGGTGAAAACTTTATCATAGCAGCACGCATACTTTATCATAGTAACTCGTATACATAATACTTTCAGTTGCAGTAAAATACAACTTTATGTTGTTGCGATTGTTTACTAAAATTAAACTCTTTAATTCCTCTATTCTGTCTAGACTTCTCCATTCAATCTAGCACCATTCCAATATTTAATAAACTTTAAAAACTTTCTGCGTTCTCTCAGTTGAAAGTCTGATCGCGCTTCGCACCTCGCGTATAAATTCGATAAACAAATTTGGAGGTGCACCAATTCTCATATCAAGATCCTTAAATTGTTTGAACCCCCCACACGTGTTAACTGCTTTAGACACTAAAAGCAAAACTGCGAATGACGTATTAGTCGAACAAAACGCTTCTCGGTGATAGAAAAAGGTGACGAATTGAGCGAATTGACGAATTAGACGAACAGAAATGTATGCAAAAGATAGGAATTCTGCCGGTACCGACGAAAGTATGACTAATTGACGAATTAAACAATGACGATATTGACAAATTCTACTGTACGTATGAATCAGATAAAAATTCAGCAACTAAAAATTTTGTTGAAAGGACAATTTTTAGTTTATATCTTCTAATGTACCATTTTCATTTTGAGTAAATCCATCGTCTGATGAAGATAATTCCCACATCTATTCACATTCCACTCCAGCATGGTTTTCCCGAATCGTTATAATTATCGCATGGCTGATAAGCATCTTAGTCTTTTCTATGTGATGATTATCCTGTTGCACATATGCTGTATACTAAGTTTATCTATATATCCAAATGGGATTATCACTTTCCAGCATAGTTGCAAACTTTCATTATGGCTTTGTAGTGTTCATTTTACAAAAATATTCCTAAAGTGTTAACAGAAGCATAAAAAAATTGAAAAAAAGCTGATAGTTTATCAACCTGCCCAGAATAAAGCTTTACCCTTGTCTCTAGCCCCTAACATGCAGGTAAACAAACCACAAGTGCGGCTGGAAAAGACATCAAGCACAGTTGTTAAATATTTTGTATTAGCCAAGGGGAAACGGAAATTCATATACCAGCTTGCTTTGCCATTGTTCTACTCAGTCTACCATTTTGTTACAATTGACTAAATTGCAAACACTGAAAACAAAGTACAGAGGGAAAAAATGCTTTCAAGTTATGCAATTACTTAAAACAGTATAATGAAAATATTTATGCCGATGCAGCTTCACGCTTATTGATGAAGCCTGTCAAAAAATAAAGAAACGGTATATGCACCAAAAGTGTTCAGTTATTTTGCGGTTCCTTCAGCTTTTGTAAAAATTAGTAAATCATTATTTAATTCAAAAATAGGGTTGTTTAAGGGAGAATAAAAAGAAGGTTCCGTTTTTGTGAATGACTTTTTCATACCGGCATATGTACAGGAATGTTTATGTAATAGGATATATTGTTTAATCATTGCATCACGGGAGCTTTCGCTAGATGTGATGTTGCATAAGTCTGCAGCGTGAATTCAAGCGAAAGCCGCAAATGGCAAATTCAACTTCAGCCCAGAAAAATATTGGTGCTACGTTTTGAATGATTTTAAACAGGGAATTCCTGAAAAAAAATAACGGAAATTTAATCTTACGTTAAATGATTTCGATTCCTAAATCAGTGACATCAACATACAGTCCTGCTACAATTTTGTCACTCGCATAACCGCCAGTGGCTTTCTTTTTGTTACGTTCCATGAAAAACAATACTCTGACGCATTTACAAGCCTGTAAAAATAAATAGAAATGAAACAAGATTGTGTGCCTTTGTGACGTTTCAAATGTGTGCATTTACAGTCCGAGGCGATGATTTCATCCAAACTTTGGATCAAAATCGTGAAGATCTTTCTGGAAAAGCTTAAGAACGCCATCGATAACGAGCTGGCTGCGTTGGAAGAAACAAAGCAATTGAAAAATGTACAACAACTGCTGGATAAACAAGTTACTGACCTTACAGAAAAAAATAAGTTGTTGTTGAAACTAGCAGGTGAAACTGACGTTACGTATGAAAATGTAAAAGCTCAAAATCAAGCACTGAATGAAGAACTGAATGGACTGAAGGAGGAAATTCAAGAAATGAAGAAACAAATTAAAAAAAATGCTGAGACAACAGCCCAAGACACAAAACGTTATGCAGAACGTGCTGATGCCACACAAAAGCCATTAAAACAAAACAAGGAACTAACAAATGATTCGCAAAATTTTCAAACCACTTGCAATGTCATCAAAAATGAAAATACTGTACTCACAAACGATTGGCCTGTTCTCAAAAAAAATCAGCGTGTCCTTAGGTTACAACCTGACAGGCCCGCAAAGACACAGCAACATGTTGAATTTGACCAAATGCCTACTTCTGAGCTAACGTCCTCTAAAAAATATGCAGGACTTTCAACTCAAATGCAAACTCTGCAAAATAGTTGCAAAGAATTGAAAACGGAAAAAAGTGGCCTCGTTGGTGACATCGCACTTCTGAAAAAAAAATTGCATTTTCTTAGATCGGAGAAAAATAAACTGAGAAAGCAGGTGAAAGATTTAGAAAGAACACTGCATTTCAGTCAACTAATGTTTCGAGGCGAAATCCCTGATCACTACTGTTTGTCTCCTTCAATTTTTGACCGATGTGTTCCGGGGTTTATGCAGGAAAAATTTGACCATTTAAGTCTTAATATTAAGAATCTCAGAAGTTCAAATTTTCAGTTAACATTTGCATTGATTTTTCTGTGCGTTTTCGTAATTTTGGATTTTAAGAATTTTGGTTGGTGGATTTCCATCATTATCTTTATATTTGTAATCCTTTCATTTGTGAGGGTAGCCATGATGTCAGTTGATTTGCACTGACAGTTTGATTGTTGTAATGCCACAAAAGATAATGTTTTATAAAATTACAAACGAATTATACCCATAGAGTAGTTTCACGTATGCTCTCAGTGCTCTAAGACTTTACTTGCCGTTAGTAACAAACGCAAATATTATTACAATTACCACGGTGAAGAATTCAACATTCCAGGATTCAGTTTTGTTCAACCTGTTTTCAAAAACTGAATAACTTGATTGTGTTTTTAAGTCTCTGCTCACATTTCTCATTTATGTGTACGTGAAAGTTCAATTATAACTGTAAACAAGTCTCAAAGATCTTTCAATTAGTTTTTTCTCTGCACGCATTGAAATTGTACTTGTTTTAGTCACAAAAGCAAGATAAACAAAGTCAATCTTCAACAACGCTGAAACGTATCAGTGCTGAAAAATAAAAATCAAACTGCCCTGCAATTTGTTTATCGCCCAGGAATCTTAACCAAATTGCAATCCACACTACTATTATCGACATTTATTCATTGTAGGCGTAGTTTGCACTTTATATTCTGACTGTGCGGTGTTTTGCCGCTGTTTTTAGAAGCGGTGGTGACGATTATTCAGTTCTGCTAGACGCTCTCTTTCCTGAAGTGAAACTTCCGTTGCTATGAAATATCTGTGTATTCTCCAGTGGAGTTTGCGTGCATGTGTTTGCACCGCCTTTGGTTACAAAAGACCCGTATGCTGCTGATCCTCTACAAAAACGCTTGCAAAATGGAATAATTCTTCTCCATTCTCGACTGATTCAGCAGCTCTTTATAAAATCAAACTAAAATCGTATACAGCCATATGGGTGGCCAAATCCACAAGTAACCATGAGAATCCCGTGTCATTCAACTCGCAACTTGTTAACGTGGATTGTTCCCTGGATATTCCGTGTCTGCGGTGCAGTTCCAGTTAAACGTTAGTGCAACTGAACCTAGAGCGGTTGGCGAAGAGAACTTTTGGTTGTTTTTTAAAAGTGCAGGACAAAAATATCTGAAAGAATGAACTTGGATGCACCTAAACTGGGAAAGTAATTGCGATTTTCTACTGTTTCCCAACAAAAAATATCTCCAACTATGACGCTTTTTCCATCGAAAATGGAAAAAGGCCAAGGTATAACCCTTTCTCTATTGCAGTGAAAGGCATAATGATTGAAAACATTTCCGAAAATACGTGTATATTCTGTTATACTATTTCATCAACGTCTGTGTGATTTTTACCCTGACCGTACGATTGTTGTTACACATTCAGTATGCACGTTTCATGAGATTTTTTCTTGTACAACACTGTAAATAAGACACGTTTTGTTCGCTATGCATACTAAAGTTATGTGCGAAATCACCTTTTAGCTATACGCGAAAAATTTCGTGAAAGCATTGCAACAACTCGATCACGAGAAAGTGTGTTAGAAACGTTTGCAGTCAATCACATAACTACCAAACGGCGAAGCTACATTTCACCGTTTTTATCCATCCATTCACGAACGTTTCGTGTCTACAAACTTCACTATTTGTCTTTATTGAAACTTCAAGGTTTGCTACATGAGCTTTCGAGGAATCAGCCGACTTGGTTCCGCTTTCCATTTTTTCGATGAATGAAACTTGCACATATCTATATTCAAACAACTAGTCACCACAAAGATGAAGGTTTCGAATCCATCAGCAAAATGTTTAAAGTAAGTGTTACGTGAAATCGATTTTTTATTTAAAAAAATTGCTGATTGATTCAAACCCTTCACCTTTGTATTGACACCAGCTACAAAATCTTTCAGTAAGAAACTTGATTTCAAATCCCCGTAAAATTCAGTTGCATTTTCACAAAGATTCACGGAGATGATTCAATAAAACTGAAACAATTTGACGTGATGACAGTGAAATTGACTGTCAAGGGTTTGTGAAGTAAATGATTAAACTTCAGAGAGAAAATTGTTTATCTTGCTAATTTAGTTAACATCACCAGTATGCCATTGTGCTAAACGAATATGAAGGTTGAATAACTATTAACTCTAACACCACACACTTCAATAGAAGATACTAGCTGGACAAAACTACATTCAATCGATGTTTTTCCCACCTACTGTGCAATAAATGCCACGGGGTAACAAGTCTTCGCTGCTATCTACAAATGTTGATTGAGTCATCCAAAATTTTTAAAATGTATTGGCGCAGAAGAAGGGTACGACGTTTGTTATAAAATAGGTTTGCGTTGAGAAACATGCGTAAATGTAACTCTTTCATGAAAGATCGCAACCGAAGACTGCTTACAAATATATTTACAAGTCAATTTTTCAAAGTTATGTGCCCATCATACACTAGATGCAAGATGTAGTCCACGGTGCTACTGTGAGGTTATGCGATAAACAAGCTGAAATTCACATGTTAGGTGATGAGCTACACTTTCCCGTGAAAAATGCCTGGTTTCCTGGATTTGTACATAAGGGACTCGTCCGTAAAGGGACTCCATGAAACCACACGTAACAACCAAGCAGTGTCAAAACACTAAATTTGCTTTAAATTTCATCCTTTTAACTACATTCAAGAACACGGCATACATACAAAGGCATCCAACCTGAGACTTGCTTTGAAAATCTTTGAGGCTGGATGTGTCAAAGCTGCTCTTATCTTGTACTGACACTAGTTGTTCGACACATGTGCAAATGTAGCAAATAATTTATCACACGCCTTTTTGAAAACATTGCTATCGCAGCAATAGACAACACAATTGCTTAAATCCGTGTTAAGGAAAAACGGTTCAAGTTATACTGGTTAAAAGGTCTAGTGTTAAATCTTAGTATTAATTTTCCCGGCATATTTGGTGGGAAATCTTTGCTCCGTGTTTTTTAAAAATTTACCAGTGCTCATTGACTGAAAAATGCAGTATTAAAAAAGAATAGCAGACTGCAGTTTGCAATAGAATTAATCAAAAATGTAAATTGAGTTTGATAGAGATTAATGGAGAACAAGACTGGTGTATGTTTGAACACAACAAAACTCTCGGGATTTCATGTGCTTTCAAAGCAAGGGCCCCCTTTTCACAATCGTCCAGACTATGTTATGGGACGCTTCATTCTCTGACAGTGAAAAAAATTATCATTTGGTTAATTTTTGCTCTTACTTGATAGGGACCTTTCAGAACATTTGGAACAAATTTTAAGCCACAATTTCTTTAATGGATTGAGGTCACATGACGCTTTTCTTATTTACATATCAGAGATGATGGTGACCCTTTTAAAGGAGACTACTTACACACTGAAATTGCTGTCGGGGGAGCTTTTGAAAGCACAATTTTTACACATTACAGTACTTACGCATTACAGTGGCTGTCGGGGCCCCTAAAGAAGCAGCACTTACACTCTGCATTTGATGTTGGGGCCCTTTTGAAAGCCGAATACCTTCACATTACAGTTGCTACTCGGGGCTCTTTGAAAGCAGAGTACTTGCACATTTGGCTATTGTGAGCCCACTTGAAAGTAGAGTTCTTACCTTTGATCTGTTTCGGAGTATAGTACATTAGTGGATAATACGTTTTTCACCACAAATGAGAAACATTTACATGCGAAACACTTCGATGGAGAGCCCCGGAAAAGTGTGGTTCCAAGGCAAGTGCCTCGCTTGCTTCCCCTTAAACACACCACTGTGTGTGTCTGATTGGCATTTTTGAAGCCTTGCTTTCACAGTGGCGAAACACGATACCACGTCAACAATTGCTGCTTTCACCCTGTCAATATTCTGAATTCGCTCATTAAAAGCAACCAAGAATGCGTGCTAAAGAGAGTTCGCTCAGCGAATTTCCAAAACATCGTTTCAGAACAACGGTTGCCTTGTCATTGGACATGAAGTATGAATGTGAAGCTGGGAACAATTGAATAATTCGTGGAAAGCTAGGATAAAGTCGTAGCCATCTGGTTACGCTGTGAGAAATCAGTTTTTGGTACTCAATATCCGCAAAGTCACAACAGTCGTTTCACTGTTTTTAAGAGAACTGTGCAAATGCAACCACACATAATTCACTCAGCTTCAAAACATTTAGTCCTTTTATGAAAAAGTGATATTTCTGATATATTTCTTCTTTCTTTGTCAATATCAATTAGCTATAATTACGAGAAACTACTACACTAAGCTATGTACAATACACTGATCACCGTATCACGGTTCATCAGCAAAGCTATAGCACAATAAAATGTAGTCAGTAGACACTGGTTGTTTGACACATGTGCAAATGTAGCAAATAATTTATCATATGCCTGTTTGAAAACATTGCTATCGCAGCAGGAAAACTACACAATTGCTTAAATCCGTGTTAAGGAAAAACGGTTCAAGTTATACTGGTTAAAGGTCTAGTGTCAAATCTTAGTATTAATTTTCCCGGCATATTTGGTGGGAAATCTTTGCTCCGTGTTTTTTGAAAATTTACCAGTGCTTATTGACTGAAAAATGCAGTATTGAAAAAGAATAGTAGACTGTAGTTTATAATAGAATTAATCAGTCCGCACTCTAATGCCAAAGTCAATGAAATACTGAAAAACGATTTACCACTGTTATTTAACGATTAATGTTTCTTGCTCTCTTGAACCGTTCATGTTTTGCTTTGCCCACAGCATGCAAGATTTTCATCTCAGAGGTTCAGAAATAAATGTTAATAGCATCAGTAAATTTTCTTTATATATTATTCAAATATACTTATGACAGGATGAATGTCTGAGGACTTTGCACAAAGTATAAGTTGCTACAGTACACTAGCATATTGATGTAGTAGTGGTAGTTCAAAGTAATTAGCAATTTGTGGGTTGCAAATATATGTGTCTGTTTCTTTTGCCATTTCACAAAATTTGAATCGCTCTTATTTTCTGGAGCTTTAGGAGAAACTTGCAGAGAGAAGCACAGAAATCCATTCCCAGATTCGGTTGTTGTACGGACAAGTTTTTGAAAGGCATTGTCGATGTTGCTCTTCCTGCTGCGGAAAGATTTGCTGCCTTTGGAAACACTTCAGAAGATTGTGATAATGGTGAGAGCGAAAGTTATCAGGGCACAGTTGAGTTGTGCATTCCGATGACAGTTGACTGCAATGTGGTAGTGCATTGTGTCTCATGCGACTCATCATGTGCTGAGATTTCAAATGACTGCTTGGCAGCAGATCACCATTTACATCAACAAAAAGTGCAGACAATTCCGCAAGTGCAATCTCCAGTGATGGGAATGAGGGGTATGCAGTAATGAATTGGTGCGGGATTCAGCATCGGTATCAGTGTTACTGCAAATATTAGTTCCATTTTTTGAAAACGGTGACTTTTATTTCGATTTTTCATTTAAACGAGGGCAGACCCAAGGGCGCCCCAAGATATTCTGCAAAGCGCCTCCAAATTTCTAAGACCACCACTGACCTTGACAAGTCTTGGCGTGTTGTTGCATTGGAAAAATCCGAAGCAGGTTCTGATTCTGGGTCTGGCAGCACCAACAAACGTTCTTGGCAGGAGGTTGATTGACGCAACTGGTGTTGGGAACGTTAATGAACGTCAGGCGCTTAACCGAAGCTTGGCACCAAAATGTCATTCGTTGCGTTCTCCAGCATAATGAGTGCTAGAGTATATTGTTGCCACCTGCACGTTAATCGATTTTGCGTCACCCATATTTCGTACAACATACTGTACTAAGCGCCTCGCAAACAACGCAATAGCTTCCCAAGAAACCGTTTCCTTTCAATCACTAACGCAAGCCAAANTAAGTCTATTACCTGACCTTAGCGATGCGTTGCACGCCATGTTTGCCTTCTCGACTGATGAGTATTTACAAGTTTGTTATAATAATGAAAATAAACTGATATTCCCGAGAGGAGTGGCCTGACAGTGGCGAATAAAACATTCAGAAATTAGAAACAAAAAGGTTGGAAAGTTTTATAGTCCCCATTTCGGAAGATTTTGGCCTGACCATCTGTCATTTAACTTTTACCCAAATATTCAAATGTTTTCACCAGTTCAGAGAGTTATATTTTCATGGGTATTCCTGGAAATAGGCTTATGCTGCCATCTTCTGAGCAAACATCATGACAAAAACATTGGGTTGGTTGTGATTAGCTTGACAAACAGTGAATTCAGAAACACATTCCAAAAAATCAAAGACGTTTGTTAATATTGCATGCAAGTATCAAAATCAAACCTAATTAATTTCAAGTTATAACAGCTATTAACACTGGAAAACGTTAAAAAGGATGGTTGTTTGATGAAAATGGATTTAACAATGTGCTTAATCCTTTCTTCGTGTTTCACCTATTACAATAAATTATCTTGTGTGTGGCAGAGAGATTAGCAAATATAGTATATGCAGTCACACAAAACTTCAGCAGATACTATTATGATTCAACAGTAGGTCAAAAAAGCTTAATATTCAAGTTTAGCAACCAGAAAACAATTTTTATAATGTTCTAAAACTTTCAGAGCATAAAAATTGTATGTTGTTCATATTCATTGACAAAATGACCAAAATACAGCAACTTACAGAACATTAAGAGAGACCGTATGCACAAAAGTATGAAATGAACGTGGTCCACCAACACATTTCCTGAAATGCGCAGAATTTGTCAGCGGTTGACCTTATCCTCAGATTTGTAAAGATGGTTCATTGAGATAATCAGCAATGAAGCGTGTGCTCATAAGTAATCTGTATAAATTTCGTGACACCATTGCTGTTCTGCGCTAGTTTATAACTTTTGACACATTTCCTCTCTTCCCGAATCTTTTTAAATATGTGCTTGCATACTTTTAAAAATGATCGGGCAGAGAGGAAATGCGTCAAAATATATAAACTAGTGCAGCACTACAATGGTGTCACTAGATTTGAGCAGGTTGACACTAGACGTCCAATCATGCTTTGCAGAAAAGAATTCGCGGTCAATGCACGCATGGGAAAGGATTTTCGTTTGCAGTTCAGTAGACGTATAGTTTGCTTTGCATCTGCAGACTAAAGACATCCCACTACTCTATACAAGGGTTTGATGCGACCAATTTTAGTAAACGCAACAAAAACTAAACAGTGTGAAATACAAGGGAGATAATTATTGATTTGACTATTTCTACAGTAGAAGCATTAAATAATTAAATCAATGCACCTGGTCAAACTGATTCAACTTGTGTTCATGTTCAACCATCCTGTTGTATTCCATTTAGCTTGTTTTCAAGGTTTTGCGAGATCCGTTAGTTTGTCAAGTTTTTCATTAATGCTTCTGATGGCTTGCCAGAGGTCTTTGAAGATTTATTTATTTGAAGTTTTATCCATGCATCATGGTTCATTATGTTTGATTTCTTCAAAGTGTGATGTGGTCGATTATCCAAAATCAATACAGCCGCAACTTCAGCAGTAGGTTGCAAACTGTTTAATACAGTAGGCCTATTAATTGAGTTATTACCTACGCTATCCCCTGTCTTTTTCAAACAGAATAGGAATAGAAGGCAGTTCAAGTGTTGATGCATTACTACGAGGGTTGCCAATTAAACGTGAAAATGCTAATGCGATAAGGCATCTCAAGGGCTTATGTAATTTATGTTCAAGTGTAGCTTAGAATCAACTGCGGCTTTACAATAATGTTTTTTAAAGCATTTCCTGCGACTTACAAACAAGAGCGGCTTGCACATGACGGCAGCTGACAATCGAATAAATACGGTGCATGGGTTCAGAAACCGCTTGACTAGGAGTCATTGTCCTATCCTTGCTATTTGTCTTTACAGATATACTTGAATATTAGCTAATAGAGGTACTGTAAAAACGTGCTTAGCAGTTACAACAGGTGTAGTACTGGTTGAAAACAAGATTACATCTCAAAAAATCATGTTTCTTACTCATGCGCAACGAAACGTTTTGTGCAAAGCAACATCATTCATCACAGCTTTGTGCGTAGCGCCTAGTCACAATGCGTCACACAGGAAGAGCGGACGTTTTACAAGTGACGTTGCAAGTGACAGACGTGCAGGGCCAACGACAAGCGTTCCCTTATAAAGGAAGCGGAGAGAAGTAGTAGAGTTCAGCATACAGTGCAAGCTTTGTCGTGGTTTACTGTTGGCCAAGGTCTGAAACAAATTCATACTTCCCAGTGAAAGTTACTTAGAGTGTGAAAATATAGTGGAACAGTGCAGGCTTTATTCAACTCAAAGCGATCATGCGAATATATAATCAAAAACCCCAAACACTTTTGCCCTTCCTTGCACTGATAAACCTGTATGACATTAGCATTGAGACTCTTTCCTAATATTTCATAAGACATAAATCAGCTCTTTTTGTCTCTCTTGATGCTTTTCTTAAGCTTTGTTCTTCAGTAAGGTTTTTATGTCTTGCGGAGGTTTTTGCAGCAATAATAACTTTGATTAACTGCCCTTGTACTTCTGTAGATATCAGTTGATTTGTCAATGAGCCAGTGAATTGGTTCAATAAATCTTTCAGACATCCAGGCCACAAGTTGCTTAAACATAAATGGGACATCAAATTACGCATAAACAAAAAATGTTAGCTTCAACAGCAGTAGTAAACAAATACAAACGTGAAGAAATTAGTCAGTTGAAGTTTATGTGGTTTCTTGTTTGTTAAGGATTAAAAGGAAGTTTCTCGAAGCAGAGCATATACGTTTTTAGTGATAATAACGATTGATAAAATCTTATCTCAGAAGCAGTAAATGAAGTTGAAAATGCTTCAAAACTTTTCATTCATAAGATGATAGGCATGCAACCTTTGAAGATGAGAATATTGATATAAGAATGGCAGAAGTAACTTAGCATGAAAAACGTTGCTGCATCAAATTTCGTTGGTTTCCTGTTGGAGATCTCAATAGAGAAACTCGGAAATCGCTTGTTCATGATGCGAGCATAGAAATTCCTTACGTGGAACACGCATTTTTACCGAAGGTTGCCGAGTCAAGAATCACGTCTGCTGAAAGAAAATTCCTGTGCGTGAACAAATGCTCCGGTCCAGAGTTGATGTTTCTTTAGCAACCGGTTAAATATTCATATACTGTAGCTGTCATGATGTTGAAACTGTGGTTTATGACATTTCATTCACTTCCTGTCTGAATTCTCAGTTGGGGAACTCGGAAACCGCTGAGCGATGATGTTAACTCGTTTCTCCCGCAGGTTGCATCGTACTTACTTTTCGGGAACTTATACGGAATTTCCGTGTAAAAATTTGTGTCCAGAAATAATTCTTAAACATGGTCGGCCAATTGTATGGACTTTTTGTGGTTGGCAAATTACCTTTGACTTGAAACAATGTACATGTGCTTTAAAAATGAAAACATCAACTTTTACATATTTGGCTGCATCCACTGTCTGGAATAATTTTACCTGAATTTGCTGTTTTTCGGTGGATTGGTAGTTGTAAGAACATACTGAATATGCCGTATGGTCCTTGTTTGTTGTCGCGAAAAGTAGCCAGTGAGACAGTCAGGAATTTTTTCTCTTCAGTTATGGCAGCCCTAATCTCGACAAATATCAAGTTTGCAGAAAGGGAACTCCCCATACGTGAAAGTGTACTTCTATTCAGAGATGATGTTTGTTTTGCAACCGCCTGCTGTTGTACTGCAGCTATTACGATGCTGAAGCTTTTCAGTATCATCTGCAGAATGAATTTCGGAGTTGGTTAATATAGCTGTTCTAATGAAAAGATGTAATCCCATCGCCACCAATTGAAACTTTGCTTACAATTCAAAGGTTCAATCACTTCGGTACGTTATATGCTTGCTTTTCGATAACGCAAGCAAATGGTTGCTGCAGTTCAGAATAAACTGCATGGTGTATTTCAATGCTTCTATCAGTTTTGAACGTTTGGTGTGTCAACAGTGTTTTTATGCTTTATATTTTACCTTTACTCGAGACAAAATTACAGTATATGTTTGACCTGCTCTGTGCAGAATATGATGCAACTATGTTTGAGGAAAATGAAGATCAAACTTGTTATTCGTTTTCTGCTATGATTCTGTAATGGTGAAAACAATATCTACCGTAATACGAAAAGCAAACAGTTTTACATCTTGCATGAAAAACAAAATATTGTGTTTGTCAAAAGCATTTCCAATTCAAAACACAAACTACAAGTGATCCTGTAACATGCTGAATTGAAATAGGTTGAAATGTGTGAGGACTGATGATACGTTTAAAAACGAGAAACTAGTTTCCCCGTCAATAAACCCTTTTCTTGCCGCCATCTTTGTGTCCTAAAACTATGAAAAATAGATACGCTTGCAAGTCTTAATCGTCGCAGAAGAATGAAAGCAGAAAGCAGGATATTCCTCAGAAGCTTTCCGCCAGGCCAAAGTTTGTTTGTAATTGTTTACGGTGTGTGTTCCCTATTTCAGTTATTTTACTGCTAGGTCGGACCACCTAAATCCTTTGGCATTTCGCAAATAGGGCGTAAAGTTAACTTCCTCTGTTAGTTTAACGTTTGCTTTTAAGGAGGTTATACTACAATCTGAAAGACGTATTATCTTAACTTTTGTTCAGCGTGAAACTGAAGTTAAAAAATATTTTGTTGAAAATGGAAACAGAAGTCTATTCAGAAGAGTAAAATCTGCTTTCATATGAATCGTGGTTTGTTCATTGTTTTTTCAGTTTTACAAGTTCAAGCTTAGGCTATTAATCTAGGTAATTCCATTTCACACATGGATTGATAAAGGCACTGTGCTAGAAGTTCCTTGCTTGTGCCTTATTAAAACTTGAAATAGTCGACAAAAGAATTTAGGATTCGATTCACCATGCAAGAAAGAACTTTCCTGTCTATCACGTCGACAAAACAGGAACGACAGTAATCCTTAACACAACAACGATTGAATTGCATCAGTATAAACCCAAACAGCAGGTGGATGATGTTGTAGTTTGCGAACCTCTTAGAGTCTACACTCTACGAGATGTATAATTGTGAGTGTGATGGCTCTGAACTATTTCCTTCAGCCTTGCGCAGCATGCATTCCTGACCTTGATCGCGGCAAAAATTGTTTTGGTTTTTCTTTCCAAAATTCACAGACGTTCCATGATAATTGACGAGAAACTGCGCGGTGGAATTTTGAAATGCAGCTGGTATGCGCATTGTGTTCTCTTCACTACCAGTGGCATCATTGCAAACCTTCAGGGAAGTCTTGAAATTGTGATTGTTCTATAAACAAAATTGATGAAAGGAAATTAAGTGCCGATATTTTAAACATAAGCAGAAACACGTTTGAACTAAAGTTAATTCAATATGATTCCGCGCATGAAGTTATTGAAACAACAACGACTTTCTTTTTTCCAAGCGATTTTGATCAACAGCCCCTACAGGTGTACATCTAACCACGTTTCCAAATAAGCAGAAGCACTTCCAACTTTCTAGCTGTCGTATTACTTAAAGGTTCTGCGTTTTTAGACATTATGTTGGCCTAATTCACGAAAGTCTTATGCTGTATGCAGCAAGCATTTCTGCATTTGGACAAAAAAGATTGTAAGAAAAACTTCCACCACCTTTTTTGTGGCATGTCAAAAATATTGTTTTTGATGGTGTTTTTAAAACAACGTGCATCCGTCTAACATGTCGCACAAACTTTTATTTAGACGAAGCTAGTGTTTGCAATAGACTTTTATGCATAAAGTAAATGCCCAGTTTTGAATGTTGAAAAAGGCTGGAATCTTCAACACAGAAATTCAACATCAGGATCTTTGAAGAAAACTCTGCATAAAATTTACCAGATGGAAACTCCACGTATGTTTCTGAGCATTTCTAACATTGTAGATTAAAGGAAATTTTCAAGCATTAAATAAAGCAAAACTTATTTCAAAAATTCAGTGCGATTTGTGTGAAAAATTTTGCCATGCGCTGCAGGGTCGTTTGGAATATTTTATTTTGTAAATTATAGAAGATCGCACAAGCTCAAATACCTACCACACTTGTCTAATATTTTGTAAATAAACACCCTTTATTTTTCAACTTAAATCTCACTGATCTAAACCTTACCATGAAAACTTCATGAAAACTTCTGCACTGTTTCACTGCCTGTATTGAAAAACACCACACCTGGCTCAGTATGAAGATGCATATAGGCAGAACTGCACTACAAAGGCATTTCAGCTTTCCGGTAGCCAGTTGTGTGATGTTACACAGCAACACTGTCGGTCACAAACTAGAGCAGTGGCATGTGAGCAGTGTTTGGCATTGCCCACATTCTCCATATCATTGTAGGAAATGTTGCAAGCATTCTTTGTTGCAGGGGTAGCTCATGGAAATTAGCTGCATTGTTGGTTTCGCAAATGATTGATGCTTGTTATACGAAACGTTTCTGGCTACGCAAACATATTTTCCAGGAGCGTTCGTGTTTTAAGAACAGCATTAATTTCTGTGATTCAGATCTGAAACTGCTAATTTCCAAAGTGATTTTAACTAATTTAATTTTGTGAGATTGCTTCCGTTTAATGGTATTTTATGTCCTGAGTACAGACCTCGTTGTTTTTCTAGCGCAAATAATGCCAATAGAATCTGTCGCATAGCTGCATTTCACATCTGACAAAATTTAGTGATTTCTAAATTTGCGATAGATTAATGCAATATTGGAGGAATTGGTGGATTGGTAACGAGAAAAAAACTTTTGAAAATCGTGGCTTGAATTATTGTTGAAAACAACCTTGATTCAACGAATTGGAAGTTGGCATGATTTTACCTCTGCTCTATTGATATCTTTTTAAACCACGCGTTCCCTGCTCAAATTGTAGTGTAAATGCTTCTACCAAATTTGTGCAAGCACAATCTTCACTTCAAAATAAGTTTAGAATGAACGCCAAGATTACAGGTCGCATTGAGTTATTGCGTTCCTTGATGAAAACACAAGACTTGAAATTTTGCAGCGCTGCTCCTTTGATCCTTACAGATAACAAACGGAGCACAAAGTTAATAGACCCTGTTAGTTTAGCTTTTATTTTTAAGAAAGTTATAATGCGAATCGTTGGAAATATCGAAAATGCCAGCAAAACCAACAGCGAGACTGGCCACGTGGTAACGTAAGACCCAGCAGACTTTGTTTACAGCGGCACCTTAAAACAATGACCACGGAGGATTTTCTTAGTTTCAGTGGACAACAGCAGCGTGTATTTGTAAGTTCGCTCTACCATTGACGATAGCTTAGATTTTTAGTTCGATCATAAAGCGTAAAATCTTTTGATTCGGTAATGACAGTGAAATGGTCTAAGTGTGCACTATATTCAAACACTGGCATTTTTGAAAGCCTTAGCGTGTGTTTGAAACTGCAGAATCTTGCTGTATATTTTTTCATCATTTCACCTGTGAGTTTTTACTTGCAACTGCAGGATTGGAAATGCGTACTGGACGTTAATTCAATCTCCTGCAGGAAACTGCTTTGCGAGAAGATTTGACTCTTCTTGTTTTACCTTTATGGAACTTCGAAACTAGAAAAATAAATTTTAATAAGTTCTTTCTTCACTTTGGTTCAGCACAAACTCCACGTATTTCGTAATGTTTTGTTGAAAATGGAACCACACGCGTAATTGGAAGCGTCAGATGTAGTTTCATATGAATCGTGCTTTGTTCATTGTTTTTCAGTTTTACAAAGTTCAGATTTAGTTTATTAATCTACGTAATTCCATTGAACCACGTGCATACTTGGCTGTGTTGCGCATGCATTTCGAAATCACGCAATCGATAAAACACTGAACCCCTAAGTCTAGCGGGCTCCACGTTTCTTGCTAATTTCTTGCACAACCATAACTCGCCAGCCGACTGAGATAGAGAGCTGTTCAAACCCTCCAAGAATGNGGGAAGTCTTGTAGTTTAGATTCAAAAAATATTGGAAAGGCTTGACTTTGAGTTTTTCTGTGGTTGACGTCATAATAGAGGCAAGTTTACCCGCATTTTTNGCCGAAGTCAGGGGTCCTGGGTGCCAACCCAACGAGACCTTTTTGACGCAAGTTTTTATTGGAACCTAGGCTATAACACAAGTCTTTAGAGCCCTCAATTTACTCTCTAGTGTTTCTGGTGCTAAAATTATGGCTGAAAAAACAAAATTTTGGGACAAATCTTAAAATAACACCAAAGGAATGACTTACCCGTACTGCTGGGCAAGTCTTGGCCAGCCATAACTCAGCAGCAGATTTCTGCATACCGTATTTATTCGATTGTAAGCCGCGGCTTGTAAAGTTTGTTTTTCATCTTTTCATGCGGTTTATAATCAACAGCGGCTTGCAANTAAAGGCGGNTGATCTTTCTTCTTTATCTCATAGACTTGTTTAGATACGCTTGTTNCGTGGTAGGCCTTCGTTTTCTCTAACAAAATCTCTTTACACATCATATGCTNTTCAGCATCACNTGGACATCAGTCACAGGAGGGATTATGATGACCCGAATGCAGTTGTAGTGGTGAAGTATCATTACCAGGGTTACCAGTTACATGCAAAATNTGCTAGTACACGAAAGTATCCCAGATGCTCAGGTAGCCTATGTTCAAGTGCGGCTTACAATCAAGGACGGCTAACAATCAAACAAACACGGTGTGCCTTTTGCTACGCATTCTACCTGATACTTTGCTGATTGCAAGTGCAGAGTTTGCTACTGTAAAACTATGGCTTATGTCATACTTGTTGTTCTTATTTACATGCTGATATACCACAGGTGTAACATCCAAGAACTTGAGCAAAATTTAATGGAATTGTTAAAAGATTTGTTGTCAATAATTACTTCATATGCGCTATGAAGCACATAGTGGTGATATTGTCAGGCGCATCAAAGAATAACCCAATTGTCGGAAACAAAAAGTGGTAAACCAAAAAAAAAAATCTTCCCAATAACTTACACAAAACTTTAGTCAGTATTTGATTGTTTAGAACTTGTATAAATTCTTTTTCTACAGTAAATAAGGAATAAATATTTCATTAATTTCGGATTAATCACCGCCGTTGTCATTGCAAGGATTAATGTCCTTGTGAAAAGCAGTATCTATAAAGACTGTCGTTGTGAATAAACAATAGTCCTTTCTTACCACATTGAAAACATGAGCTGGATTGAATATAAATATTGCCACTACTTCTCTATTGTGATAATGAGCAGAAAGCATTGTTTTTGAGATCATGAAATGTATTGCTTAGCGTCACGAAAATAATATTTTTCTGCTATGAAATCATTGTTTGGATTTACCTTTCGCACGCAGTGCAATAAGAGCAGTCTCCAGGCGGTTTGTGTCGCGTCATTGTCAAGGAGTTTTTCCCTACTACGTCAAACTAAATTTGCAAAAATCACCACAACGTTTATCCAACTTTTTTATCTCCATGTGTTATGCAAGATAAAAATGGCAATTGTCCGCTTCGGATTTCCAAATGTATTCCAAAGATCTCATTCGTCCGTGTTGTCCTACCGTAATCTATGCAGTATTTTGTAACTGACATCTTGAAAATACAGTAATGCAACAACGGAATGAGCAGCTTTGGCTTACATTTGCACACTGCAGGAACATGTCTGTAAGATTTGAGGACTGAGATGTGCATAGTGTAGTTACGTGAAATCGAATTCCTGTTAAAACATTACCTGTAGGATTCGACAAATTCACATTTGCAGAGACTCATTATTTGATTACTACTGCAATCACGGAGTCGATATCTTTGCTGTGGAAGGATTCTCTTCGATAGATATTGACTGAACGTGTTATTTTGTATCGAAAACAAGTGTTTTATGTTTAAGTAGCAGACAAAGCTGATAAATTTGTGTACAGAAATGCAGCCATTTGCAAGAATAAAGTTCACATTGCAATTGCAAGTAATCTGTCTAAAGTTTTGTTGAAAGGGGTTAATAAAAAGTTATGGGAATGTTTGTAACTTTACAAGAAATGCTTTGATAATGCTGAATAGTTACGCCCAATGCAACATATAGTTATGTTTGTATTTTGAAGCATGTATCATTGTATTGAGTATTGGACAGTGGGATGAGGCGTAATGATAACCATACTTAACTTGCTTGTTGCTAGCTCAATTTTAAGCACAGATAGTTACATCTGAATAGCTGTGTTTACTTTTCACCTGATAAAGTATACAGTAGTAGTTCTTGATATTTTCTCCTCAACAACTCCCTTTAAGCAACTGTTCTTTGTTTCATGCCCACCCGAACTTTTAATAAGTAATGCGGACGGAACACTTCCCCGTTCAGAAACTTAATTACAATGTTGTTGAGTGCGTAACAGTTCGCGTCCCCTGGAAAAGTATTGAACCCTCTCCGCCCGGATAAACTCCACTGGTTTACAGGTTTTATGGATGGAGAAATCCAACTAAGGTAATTTCAACATGCGACAAGGGTACAGAAATAAAACCTAAGATTGGGACATAGACCTTATGTCAGAGGTTGTTAACAATGCAGAGCACACGCGTGAAACGTTAAGACTTCAATAGGGGGCTCGCTACCATTATTTCCGTGATAGAGTGGATCAAAATGAATCTGTGCAACATCTCTCAAATGGGAGGCAACATTTCTGTGCAGCATCTCTCTCAACATCGCTCGTTGTAAAGCACCACATGAAATGGAATGAACGCCAAATTTGATTTCCAAAACTTTGTAATGTCAGCATTCCTATAACGTCAGATAGGATGATTTGTAAGAAAAAAAGGGTCAAGATTTTGAACATTCCAATGGAGCAGGCTTCGACGCAATGTATAACTTGGTAGCATTCACAGATTTCTTCACAACGGTAAAGTGCAAAATCCAGTAGTAGTACCTGCAATTTCTTCTTACTGTTTAGCGACTGCATATATACCACGGCATGAAAGTGGGGGAAAGAGGTTATTGTCCTTTTCCAGGTTTATTTTAATGATTTATTTTTTTGTTTGCAATTTTTATATTTTTATATATTTCTATTTGGTTTTTAACTTGAATGCTTGATTGTTTGAACATCATCCAAACCTGTTGCCAAAAAAACGAAATCACTGACAGGCATTTCAAGTGACATCTTGTTCAATTCCAGTTGGAAATGCTGACCGTTTGAGCAATCGTGTGTTACAACAGCCTCGCTTGATCATTAAATCTGGACGACGTAAATCGGTTTTAAACAATGTGACTCAATTTTAATAATATGCGAAATTGGAATGAACCACAAATATCAAGGGGTAGGTGGGATGTTACGAAAAACAGATGCAGTCAGTTTTCAGTTGAAAGGTCTCCAAAAGTATTGAAGAAAATCTCATTGGAAAGCTTTAACACTCAAATTTAAGGTACGGAGGGCGCTTTGAATGATTCTTGTAGACATGTAAAAAGGTAATTTTCAATCAGCTTGTTGAAGAAAGCTTGTTAAGTTTCCGGTGACGATATGACTTTCATAAAAGTCTGAGTGTCGCCGCAATGAGTCAGAACCAGATGGAAAATGTATCTGATCTCAACTTTTCCATTGGCTTCTTTGATCCCGAAGAGATTGAAATCCCTACCGGAATGCGCTTACCGGAAGCACCCGTGTATCAAACCTGCATCCAACTGACTCAAGCCTATTCGCAACAGCAAACACTTTCTGCAGGGAAGCAATAGTCGTTTGTTAATTATTAATAGATTTGTTTTCTGCAAATAATACTTCGCAGGTTTTGCACTACAACTGTGAGACTTTAAGTGTTAAGCCACCTAGATGTAATGCCTTTGTAGATGCGGCATAAGGTTGTGCATTTCCTTTCAGCTTCAACGAGATAAAAAAGCTAAATGTCGTCAAAAAAGGAACACGCTTCTGAAAGATATGTGCCTCCAAGAATGAGTAAAGACTCAAACGTGAAAGACAATCCCAAATCAGGTATGCTATATTGTTTAGTTCTTTGAGAAATCAGGTATGCTATATTGTTTGTCCTAGAATAAAACTTTGTAAATTATCCTGGTAGAGAAGAACGAAAAATCCTTTCTGATATATAAATGTTACAAGTATTTCACAGCTTTTTCAATAAAAGTTCCAATGAAAAAGCGTTTAAATACTATTAGGGTGATTCAATTCATGGTTTTAATAATTTGGGAAAATTGCAGACTTTAGAATTAGATGCATATATTTTGATTAATGCGAAAAGTTTTAAAAGTGAGTAGGTATTGCCTTACGTCCAAAAAAGAGTCTGATTTGGTCAGAAACCAAAACAGTCCCCTTTCATCGAAAATCTTGAACAACCAAACGAACTGTCACAGTTTCAGAATTTACACAGGAGCGTATCCAATGGGAGGGATTGGGGCGAACGCCTCCCTAAAACCTGAAAATGTAACTTCATTCACCATGAATGTGTACGATTCAGAAAACAAAATATCAAAATCAAATCCGATTAAGTCTTTGACATGTGGGAAATGTCAGTTGCGTTACGCCACTGGCTATGAAATACTGCGTTTATATACAGTAGGCTGTCCCTACTCAACTGCAACAAGATACGAGCTGGTGACGTAGCTTATTTTGTGGGAGGTCCTGCAAGTTGTCTGATGAATATGTTACGAACCTGCGCGCGGCTTTAGCTCGCTTACCGCATAGTCCCTCTTGTGGCGGTTATTTGTACTTGCTGGTTGGGAGCACTGGGTGTGGCGGAAACGCACGAGGTTTCGAGGAGGTAATTTAAAAGTTAGTTTATAGGGCTGGAGAAGGCATATTTTTTGGTAACCGTTTCCACCGTGTTTGTTTGACTTTACTTAACAATTTCCCCGATGCTTTGTCCTTTTGTGACGTCTGTGTTTTAGTCCTTGTGCTGTTTTGAGACAGTCAGTGTCGTGTTGTACAGTTTCTCTGCCGTTGTGTGTTACTTCTGATTAAAGAGGATTTGTCCTCACTGCGTGCTTGCAGCTCAGAGTTAGTAAGTCAGGCGGGTCTGTTTGTTGCACGACTTTCTCAAGATAGTTACGGGACTGCAGATTAGCAGGGGTGCGTTTGCGGTGTGAGAACCATTAACCAGACCTTCCCAAACCCCAGCCCTCAAGGCCTCTGGCACCGTAGGGTTTCCTACAGAATATATGTTTTGGTTGAGTTAATTCTTGGCTCGAAAGGCGTGAATGCTTTCACATTAATCGTTACATAACAGTGGCAAATCTTTTTTCAATATCTCAATGACTTTGGCAATAGAGCGCGGACTTCTGAATCCACTATACTGATCAAAAACGATAAACGATCAATGCTTTAAAGAAGTTTATGGAGAACTTCGAGTAGCTCTTTCAAAGACTGGAGCGTAACGCATAGCGACTGTTCTCATTAAAACAAACGCAAATGACTCCAAATAATCATGAAGTGTATTGTTTACTATAGTGGTGGGGGTTTGCCGCAAAACGTGGAAAGTTGTTAAGTGTGCCGTGAGTGAAACAAGATTGCAGAGAACTGGTTTGATGTATCGAGAGTAAACTCATTGGCTTGTTTGTTTCATAGCATTTCATAGCTTGTTTCATAGCACNCATTTTGTAGTACTCATAGCTCATAGTTTCATAGCACGTTTGTTTCATAGCACGCATTGGCATGCTTGTTTCATAGCATTTTAAGATATTGTGGGCTAGCATTAGTTCAGCGTTTACGCAAAACGGTCAAAGCATGCACCCAATAGCTCAATCCTGATATGAAGCCTTTCGATTTGGTCCTGCAGAGCAAGCAAATACAGATCTCAGTAGCAACCAAAATCGCTGCCGATGAAAAATAATGTGAACTCGTATCACTGTGTTGAAAACGATAATGTTTCAATGAACATGCTATATCCACACAACGACACTCTTTTTTGTTTTTCATTATTCTGCAATCTGCACTTAGATCTACTTGATAGCAGATTTTTCAAATATCACAAAATAATCATGTATTTGTAGCTACAGCATCTTTTAAAATGTATACCTTCAATTTCAGTTGAAAGTGCGCTAAATTATCATTTTCATCCAAATGGCCATACGTTTTAGTTAAAAAATGTATTCTGCAGCGCCTGACCTTATGATTCCAACTATTTGAAAGGACGCTTACGAGTATTCTCACGTGTGCAGCCGACAAATAATTACATTGTAATCCAGGTTTAAAAAAATTGTAGTTCTTTTGATGGACACCAGCATCCCCCATATTTTTTTACTAAGTAAAAAACTTTTTTAAAGTTTTTTAAGGTGTTTTAGGGACACGATTTGTGTCCCCAGAATTGACAATCGCGTCCCTGTCAAGAAAGAAAATTATCATCACGACCCTAGAATTAAAGAAATCGGATACCTACAGGCCCACACCGGGTACCTAACATTTTCTTTAAAAAAAACCTGCTTATTTGTTTGTCAACCTCGACAATGCTTTATCGTGACCGCATATCTATTTTGATGATAATGTATTAGGTAACTTGAATTGCAAATGCGTACTCTTAGCTTAAATGGATTTAGTCATGAATGTTTAAATTTCGCAGGAGACTCTACGCAATTTATTGAGGACAAGCATTCTTCGAATACAATGGAATTGCTACGAAAGTAACGTTTTATTTAACAAAAATACCGGTAGCATAGACACTGCATATTCTTCTGAAAGAAATGGGTCCACCAAATAATTTTACATTAACTTCTATAAGCTACCTTTCGCTTTCATGAAACGCTTTTACGTTCGGTGTTACTCTTCAGTTAGAACGAAAATACCTACTTAACTTTAATCGTGTCCGATTTATATATGTCTCCATTTTTATTAGAGTTTTGAACACATGTACTTTGGTTTTCTGTTTGTTCATTGGACGATTCCATTACATGAATAGCAGTAAAGTATCCAATTAGTTCAAAGATCTTCATTTTCTCGATGTTAATGCATTTGGTGGATAACAGCGTTTAAAATTACAAGAAGTTGCAAACGATCGTTACCTTTGTTTGTGATCTGTAGCAACAATCTCTCTGTGCATCAAGGTCACTCAGTCCTGTTTGTTGAAAAGGGCTCTATCAGTTTATTGTAGATCTATTCGGACTGTTTGATGCACTGTTGTTTATGAATGTAAATCCAAACGCAGAAACTAAACATCTTGACAACAAGAAATATTCAATATCACTTAGATGAAAACACCACGCCATTCGGCTTCAGTGAGTTTTATTTCTGGGTATATGTACACCACGACACAGTTAAACGCACAATGGAGAAGAAGTGAAATGTTTTGGATGCTTGCCTGACCACATTTAAATGAAAAACTTGCAGAAATGAAAAATACTGCGATGCTGCCATAGAAGCCGGAGGCAAAACATTCAGGATCCATAAATCAATTTTTGCAATTTACTCCGAGTACTTTGACACTGCTTTCACAGTCGAGGTAAGAAGCGTTACAAATACCTCTGATTGAAGTCAGCCGCTCAAATGTTTTCGAACGCCAGGCAACCAATAGCTTGAATGGTGCTTTTTCAGCACTTACCGCTTTTTCTCTAATATTTCATGTCAGCAAGTTCTAAACGAATTTGTTTAAACGCACTGACTATATCTGCGAATTCAATAACTACAACTACACTGCGACTAAAGGTTTGGATTGATATTTCATGAAAGTTCAGAATTAATGTCATTTTTTTCACTGAACACCAGTGAATAATGGTATTTTGTGCGGAGGAGCATCAACTAGATTTGTAGCTACGCTTTTATCACTATTTTTGACATTACTAACCAAGCGTATGTTGGTTCATATATAATAAACATTGTATTCCAAACTGGAAAAGCTCTGTTTGAAAATATGTATTCACTTATTGGTGGATGTGTGCTTAGTCCGTTTGATAAAGCAACGAAAATATGAGTATGACATTGAAATGTGAAGATACAATCAAATTTAAAACTGATTCCAATCTTCACTGATTTGACACACGTCTGCTACCAACGAACAACTGTCTGCTTAAAAAGCAACATGAGGCTACGTTGGCGTTTTTACATCGCTTTTAACAAAGAAACATTGGCCTAATATTTGTTGCTCTTGTGTGCAAATTTCATGATGTGATATTTTTTGCTCACAGCATGCAAATTTAATGATGCAAGTTTGTTGGTGGTGGCATACAAATTCCCTGATGTAATAAATGTTGCTCATGGCACGCAAGATTCACAACGTAATCTTTTTTGCATGCATATCGTTTTCCAATAACATTTCGCAAAAATTGTTTTAAATGTAATCTGTCTTGAAAGATGCAGGAAAAATACTGCAATGTTGTGAAACTGGATGACACATCAGCTGACGTCATGCAATGTATCACTGACTTCATCTACTCTGGAAAACTGAACGTC
>JGI24022J15233_10000459_pt1 | contig 25874 bp, 13 predicted proteins | sample Ectturendosymbi2_FD_15233 | JGI IMG/M metagenome (IMG submission 15233)
GACGATGCTCTCACCGAAAGTGGACGGCTTCTTGCGCGTGGCGCCGTCCTCTTCGGTCGAAGTGCGAAGTCCACTGTTAAGAAAAGTGCAATGGAACCACTACGTGATGACGTTTTCTTCCAACGACAACCTTCTTGGTTGAAATGAAACTTCAAAGACTCGTGTGCCAGCAGCACGTATCCTTCGTGTGGCCCGAGCAATGTAATCCGCTTGCCAATGTAACCGCCTTGCTGCACTCAACAGGCAGCGTTGAACTACTGTCGATCCATTGGGAAAGCATCTTACGAAAGAACGGTTTGCGATTTGGATTTTTCGAATTGTTTTGTCCTGCCGTAGATTTGTACGAGTTGCACCTAAACCTATCGTTTCCGCCGAATGTTGACCTGAAAAAATGGGGATCTAGCGATTTACATAGAATAGTTCTGAAACGCTGCGTTTACTGCCAGCAACGCAACTGTTACCGCTTTCTAATCCACTAGACCTGACAGGCTCGCCCTCAACGCGCCGACTTGCTGCCCAAAGACGCGGCTTACCTTGCTTGACGTGAAAGTCACGCGGCGGCGCTTACCGCCAGCAGACTTCGTATCTGGGAACACTGTTGCCGCGAGGAGACTGTAAACCTCACCCCAGGCGAACAGTGCTTCTCTTATCTGGTATGCACTTGCGTGCGAAGGCACACCATCGCACGGCAGCCCGTCAAACCGCTTCCGCTGGCAACACGATTTTAACTTTTCCGTTTAAACGTCTTCTCGGCCTTTCAGGTGACGATTCTAAAAGCTTTTTTCTCGCATTTGCGCCTTTTTGACTATTAGCCAAAACAGCGTGACAGTGAATCGCTGAACATGCTTGTTGTTAGAATTGGTGTCCCAGAGTTTTCTTTTCGCTGTCCCACATGTCACACCGAGCTTTCCAGCTCACCAGCTGCATTGTCTTCATTGTGCTGCGAGGCCGCGCTTGCGATCTTTTCGCAGTGCCGCTTTGACGCTCTCCGCAGATGCCACGTACTTATCTGCGCTTTGTGACGACGCCAGTTAACTCTTGGTTTTATTGTTACCCAGTTAACAAGGTGACTTGTATGTTTACGTGCGCGCGTGTGCGATCGTAGAATAGCCGTTGTCTTTTAGAACTGTGCCATTGTATGTTTCGTTTTGTTTTTCTGCTGTGCGACTTTAGGCCGACTATTCCGTACACGGCCCCAAACACTTTGACTGGCTTGGCTAAACAGCCATCGCCATTTGACATGCATTGCTCCTTTCTTAGTTTTGCCGTTTTGTTGTTTGCTGATAAGCTTTTACCAAACGTTTGAAACAGCGTTTAGCCTGGTGACGTAACATTTCGTCTTTTGAGGGTAATTTAAACATCACGATTATGAAACACCAACAGCAACAATTAGCAGCTGATTGAATTCCTGTTTTTCTTCTCCAGCTTTCTGTTTCCTGCGTTTGTTTATTGTTTCAGTTTTATTTATAAGTCATTCGTGTTTTTATTATTATTCAGATTTTTTGTTATTTTTCTACGAAATAACGCTTGAATCGTTATCTTTTCAAGCAAAACAAAAAATAAAACTCAAATGGCTGATGCCAATTACATGCTATGTTTATGGGAAATACACATTTAGTCAGTTTGTCTACCGAGACAGCAGCTGCACAGCGTGCGCACTCAGCTATAGCGCGTTAGAATAGTTGGTCGTCTTTATTAAAGTACTACCAGTCATCGGTAAAAGTGAATATGTGACTTGGTGAGGGCATCGGAAACCCTAATTGCCGTTTTTAAGTGGAAGCAGCTCAGCCAGATATGAGTCAGAATTTTCGTCAGGCACAATTGTCAACACATTACATCATAACCGTTGAGCTGATTAAAGATGGCGGCGCATAGGCAGCTAGGCCTTGATCTTACATGAGGGTTACGCGACAAACGTACAACTTGGNCGCGTCTCAAGTAATATTAACNGCCAGGAGCAAAAGGCGAAGCGTCTGTAATTTTCAAGCTNCGGTCGACTAATTTAAACACGACTAAAGCCGCTTGGTCTGCCTTCGAACTGAGCTGTTTGTCGCAGTGGGTCTCTGAAGTGACATTCGCCAGCTTCATTTTCGAAAAGAAAACAATGTCAAAGCATGAAAGTTGATCGCGATAATTGAAACGAAACAAAGGATTTCGAAATTCCATACTCCTGGGACGGTGAAGCGATTAGGTCTCCCCTGTCTGAGTTGATGCGGATGGTTTATGTGACGGTAGCGGTCACAATCTTCGCCAGCCTACGCCTTTCGTGTTGTCAACCACGCGATGGGTGTCGAAGTGCTGGACAAGGTTTTTGAAAGGACTCTCGCGACCCACGTCATTTCGAGTTTTCAGTGACGAAGAGGAGGGTGAGCAGGTCCAATTACGGACCTGCTTGGAGCGCAGTTGATGCGACAGCGCGTCCTATTAACGGCCTTTATTAGCGGACGGAAATTGTTCGGAAAATTGATCCGTCCTCGAAAGAAAGGATTCGCGTGCGCAAGCGAGAAACGTCAACAAACAGTAGAACGCAGACCGCCTGACGGCCAACGAATGCGAAGAGTTCGTATTGCGAAACCCATTTGCCGCAAGAGCAACACGATACCAGGAAATTGTTTTCCAATAAAGTTGTTAAACACACTCGCAAATACATCCAGCAATGAATAAGATTTGGGGGTATTGTGCTTCACGAGCGTATCGATTTAGAGTCAACGCGAGGACTCCACAAAAAGTCATGTATCCGTATTAAGCCGCTACGACAGCGGGCAATGCTTTGCGAACTAAAGCGCTCTTTGTTGGTGCCTGACAACTCAGACTGTCAGAAACATGAGGGATAGATTTGAGTTTTCCATTGAGATGTCGAGCTTCGTGCATTTCACTGACAAAGCCTACAAAACTCTTATATCTGGCAAAGACACGCAATCGACTATCGCTTTCAGAAGACACGGAAAAGTACGGAAGTGCGAAGGTTTTGTGTGCAGACTCAACCAAATCAGCTGTTTCGGATGCATTTCACCAGGTTTTGTGAAGACTTGATGTTTCTCTACTGATTTGTTTCTAGTCCCACCAAAAGGCAATTCCTCACAGGAATGACGAGCAGTGGTCTCAGTCGGAGCACAAATAAGATCCAAGAAACATTTGGACAAAGGCCATCAACCGAGACATATGTGTCATGTCACTTGGTGGGAGCGGTTCATCTTAATCCCGAAACTTGCTACACAACGTTTCGTCGTGCTTCAAATTCCAGCGAGGGAAAGGAACGAAAGAGGAATGTCCCGATTAAAACCGCTAGGCCGTGCGACAATGGAAGTGAACCGAAAATACTCTGAAGTGCTACTTCTATCGTCATATACCTACACGTTTTTGTGCGCCAAGCGCTATGTCTCAAAAAGCGCTGTTCTGAAAACACCGGCCGTGAGGGGTCTCATCATAACAGGTGAAGTGTCTTGCCATTTTGAAACGATCGTACTTCCTCGGTGACACAGATGGCGAACGAGTGACGAGAAATGCCTTTGGGCGCCGTTCCCAGATTACGGCGGAGAATCCGTGCCAAATTACATCGAATAGAAAAGATGCTGCCGGGAACAATGACCCATAACGTAAACAGACGTTCCTTTTGTTTGCTGCGATCCTAGATAGCAAACACTTGTTATATTCAGACTCAGTGGGGTGGTGCTGTCGGACGCTTTTCTCGATTTGTGGCAGTTCGTATGATGATAATGCGGTTTCTGTATGATTTATTTCTCCTATTCCAACAATCTCTTGAAGCACAAAACATCTGTTGCATTACAACCGTTTCATTTGTGATACGAGACGTAACGTTTTTCTAAAGTTTTATGTTAGCTCGCGCATACAAGCTGTAACTTCGTTTTTTTTTTCGTTGTTTTTAGGAAGGTGCTTGCGCAATTCCTTTGTTCAGGCTGCATAAGATTCTCCCTGATCCCCTGACCGGGGACCCAACCTGGCGGGGGACCCAACCTGGCGGGGGACCCTACATCCACAAGCATTGCAGTTTTTTCATGCTGGTAGTATTTTGCACGCATTCGTTATTTTACGGTCGTCATTCATATGTCCATGCGGGAATTTGATAAACCCTTTTTAAGTTTCTTTCCTTTTTCGTTGAAAACGAGGTCCTCGTTGGGAGTTTCTAAGAGGTGCCTTTATTATGTCGGAGTGGCCCAGACGATATCTTGTGTGGAAGACGTGAATGGGATTCAGATTTTACAAAAGAGCAAATTTACATTGACTTTAAGAGTGGTTGAATGCGCTTTGTTTTGCTTTAAAGTTGGAAGGATTTTCTACCGCACTCCTCAATTTGCAGATAATCATGTTAGAAATGCTCAGAAAGCTGTACGTTTAAAATGTCGCTCCATTCTACGCTCCCACATCCGCTTCGCAATCCACCACACTTTTATACAAAAGCATTCAGCAGTAGCAACGCGATCATAATAGCAGTTACCAGTGTTCCCTCTACGAAAATTGTACACTGAGCAAATGTTTGTTTTACTGCGCATGCAATTGCGCAACCGTGTAGACAGAAAGACAGGAAAGCGCTTCAAGCGTTACAAGTGCTATGCGGTATATATACGATATTAAATTTGGACTGCTGTTAGTGCGCGAGAATGAGATTTCACTGCGCAAATGGTCTGTTGGCACTGCGCATTAGGGCAGTTGCCCACCTTAGAGGGAATTTTAGACAGTTTTTAGTCATTTTAAGCATTTGTGTAAACTCCGTTTGTCCAGACAGAAAAACAGAAGCTTTTCGTTGCACAGAAAAGCTCGACCCTGAGATTCGCGACCGCTGAAAACGATCCCCCAGTTTACACTAACTCTGCGTTTCAAACCCTTGTGTCACACTTTCACAACCAAAAATAGCACAACTCATTGCCAAACTGCAAATTCTCGACATTTTTGCTTTTCTTACTTCGTTCTGCAGATTTCGGATTGTTTCAAAACAGGAATGCACCGACGGGCGGTGTTTTACGTTCGAAGCACGCCGGCAATTAGCTTTTTACACAATGTTTGAATGAAGAATTTGTTATGATTCGGTCTTTGCTAAGAGCAAATGCCGGTTTTGAGAAACGTCCTGGGATAAGAAAATAAATTTGACAAATAATGGCTATGCTATTTCCTCGACGTGAATGAATGCGGAGAAAACCAGACAACGACGAAACGCAAAAATATTTCAACATGACATGAATCAAATTGCTGGTCGATCCAGGACCAAACAGGAAGCAAACGTATAAAGGAACGGCATCCACAGACACATTCAAACATAACCACCTTTCTTTACTAGTTGAGTATAGGTACCCCTGTTATTATGATGAAGTTCATACAACAGGTGCGCCGCAAGGAAGCGAAAGGAACTCTGCTAGGAAATGCCACGATCGCATCCAATAAAAAAATTCCTTCCTGAAGAGAGCCGGGGTTCATATATTGTGCAAACGTTTCCCCTTCACAATTTTTTCTGTAAGGAAAAGACGTCTGGTGATGGGATGTTACACTGAAAGTTGGTGATACGAGGCGGCAAGGCTTCTCGGCTATTTTCAAAATGAGTTTGGCAAATGAGGCATTCCATACGACTTGTGACTGTCCTACCTGACGGCGACACGTGTTGCCCCGGCAGATTGACTTGGTGTATATGAACAACCGTAAAACATAAAACAAGGCTGTGTCATAAGCCGCACATCAAAGTCGATTTACACATTTAAGAATGTCTTGTTTGCTCAACTGCAATTGTTTTCGACAGTTTTCATAAGCAAAAGTGTTAATTGGCTATGATCACAGTGATCCTGCCAAAGCTCGCTTAAAGTTACCATCAAAGAAATTGCACAGTCCTGCTTAATCTCTTGACAGCCGCAAGGGCTTAAAAGGTAATCCGACACCAACGCGAATGTTTTGTTTAGATGAAGTTTAAGAGGCGAGAGCAAACAAATACGTCTTTAAATTTAATAGGTTTATTACGCCTTGTTAGAAGTACAGCAATAAAAGACGAAAAAAGCTAAAACCATGCGACTTTCCTCATCTCACAGCCTCTCTTCTAAAGTAGTTCCGGCACAGCGCAGGCAACCACGTTAAAAGTATGGAACATGAACTGTATTTCGTGCAAACCTCTTCAGGCTATAGAATTTCTTTGAAATTTAAGATCCTTTTAGGTTGCCATACCATTTCCACCTTCCAGTTTGCTGTTGTGGACACGCTTCAACTGAGTTTGAAAGGCAATTTCTGGCAAATCTTTTTTCTCTTACATTCATGGTCTGGTCCTACTGATTTATTAACGAGTTATACCGACGTTGAAAAGTAGAGGCAAAGTTTGCCAGTCCTGGAATTGTGCATAAATGGTAAATGCACCTAATTAGCTTCACCTTTTTCTCTCTTCACTGACAGTTTTTGGGCTGTATCGAATTACTTGTTTAGCTTTCAAATGGCCCGATCTGCTAGGGGTTTCCACTGAACTCTGCAGAAACTTCGTTTGACTTGCATTTTATTGCGTTTGTTGGTATTGGTATGAGCTCGCAGTGAACGTTGACCATTTCATGTGAAAAGTAACACTGTAATCACTGTCCTTCACCGTTCCATCCGTTGCTATGATAATGCAAAAATAAACTGTTGTTTTTCGCCACATCATCCTTAAGATTTGTGTAGGTTGTTTCATTACGGGGTTGATGTAAGAGAAGAGGCAGTGATTTAATTTCTGCCTTTTTCTTGCGATGTGTGGATTATAATCACATTTCGCATTTAACCTCAACGTTTTGTATTTACTCCTTATTACTCTTCAATTAATTACCATCAAATACATTAGCCGGGAGTCAGGTTTCATTCACTAGCCATCTGAAAAGCCTCCCATCGTCCTCTCGCAGTCACATATAAGACGTGATCAATCATAAAACCCGCCAATAAATATGTAAAAATTTGACATCCAAACAAGGTTTATGGCATTTTCTTTATTTTTTTCAATTTCCGGCTGAAAACGAAGCAAGGAACGTTTTTATTATTTTTTCCGTTTATGGATAATTGCGATAGTAGATGGTAGAGACCTTGACGGCTGTCTCATAACAGCTCAGTAATATGCCGAAGTAGCGTCCGTTACACTAGCACTAACCTAAAATTTCTAAAACAAACTGCTGACGTCCTATGTTTCGATGAGACTTTATTGCGAAAGGTTTTGGCTTGCCTTGTTGATCCCATTGTCTTTTGTGTATAGGTACGCTGACCACGAAGTTTCTACAATTTCGAATCCTTATTTGGCGTAACACAAATCGCTTTTCAATTCATGTCAAGCCAATTGACACCGCTGCACGGAGCTGAGCGGTCTGCTTTGCCCTGACCCCATCGTTTGCAGGTCGGTCGATTTGTTGCTGAGATGATTCACATGTTTCCGCGGTTACGAATGTCCGCGCGGTGAGCACCCGATTTACCAAGTAGATAGCCACTGCAATATTTGTAAAGTCAGCGGAGACTCGCCCATAGGCGCTGTTGCAGTGCAAATTCTTGACAGTACAAGTTCCTATCTGATGGTGTTCCTTCCTTCGCAACCGGATGATTTTTCAAATTTAAAAGGTACCTTCACCACGCTAAGTAACGATCGAAATAAAAACAAGTTGAAAATTACCAATCCTTCTTTGTCACGTATTCATCATCGAAAGAAACATGAGAAGTTTCTGTACTAAAAACAGTGTCGTGGGNAAAATTAAAAATTTGCCCTAATTTCATGATTGCTACTTTGCAGCTTCATTTGTAGCATTTATCAATTTTTTTGTCTTCCTTGGCAGGCNGTGAATCTTTGTGGCAAAAGAATGTCGAGCTGCTAGGACAAATGACATCAATTACATAAGCTATTATCCTGTTGACTGAAAGGATTCTAAATTTAAGCAGCGGTCATTGGTGGGCGAAAAGATTTGCGATTTGCTGTGGGCCAAAATAACTTGCCCGTAGGAAACCGTTCAGCTGCTGTCTTCAAGTATAAGTAAACAATTGCCGGGAAGACAAGCTCTGGAACCGCTGTCAGCAACGCAGTAAATACGGATTGTGGAGTCTTGCTTGCTGTCAAAAAGTCAAAACAGAACACAAAAACGCTATTTCTTGCCGTTAAGCCAACTGTCGATTTGATCAATAGCAGTACTTGGCGGTAAACGTGAGTTTATGATGAGTTATTTGTAACTCATGAGTCCTGCCTGTCAATGCAAAATATGATGCACATGCAAGATTTGTTAAACGTTAAAAATTTAATTTTTTTTTTTAAGTTTCTTCAATAAAAGAAACTCATAAATAGCGCGATAGTCCTTTAGATTTTGAGTAAGGACATTTGTTGCCAGACTAGACACATCCTCGTTCCTTTTTTCATTTGCTGCGATAGTTGTCCTCTTTGCCTGGTATGCAGTTGGTGACAATACATTCTTCTGGTCTCTGCGTAGTGTACATGTGATAGTCACATGACCCCTAACTGCAAACGCTGTACAAAATCTTTCTGGTGAAAATCGACAAAGGATGATTGAACTGGTTTATCGTTAATGTGTTGAACGTTCTTAAAGATTTGTATGGCTTACTTTGTGAAACCATGGCCTATTTATTCTATTTACCTTATTGGTGGTTGTGTACACAAAAAGCAGTTGCAGTGCAATTTCTGTTCTAGATTATTTTTGTTTCTCAAGAAAAAAACTCACGATGTTGGAGCCGGGGCCGGAGCAAAAAATTAGATGCCCGGAGCTGGAGCCGGAGCCGGAGCCTGAAATTTGAGTACCGACTCCGCAGTCCTGGTTAAAATTGTGTTATTTTCATTTGATTTGCACTTTGTATAATCATCCTGGGTAAAAAAGTAATGTATAACGTATAACCAGTGATGCAGTCAGTGGAGAAATGTTTTTCCCCCAAACGTTTTTCCCTCGTATTAGCACCAATATTTTGACGGTTACGTAATTTCTTTAGTGAAATTACCAACAAAAATTCCCAACTTCTTGACGGCAACATAGTATGTTTGTCCGTAACATTGGCTTTTGGTGCGACGTCACTGCATAAACGTCCCTAAAAAGGTTTACTACTTTTGATGGGAACTTTGAAAAAAAACCCCAAAACTTTGTAAGTTAGTTAAATAAAACTGCAAATAATTAGATGCTGCTCGAATTTCATATTGCTATCTTTACCATATGAACATACGATAAAATATGAACATAATCAATTAATTAACAAAACGTTCGTGTTATTTCCGGGAAAAAAAGGTTTTGCATGTATTGAAAGGGTGTGTCAAAAGCTATTAATAAAATGCGCAGCTTCAGACAAAAAATCAAGTATGAAGATGACGTCCCATATTAAAGATAACTTCCTATGCTGGTAGATGACGTCCCGAGTTGAAAGATGAGGTCCCATTCTAGAAATTGACGTGCCATGCTGGAAATTGAACACGAAAATAATTTTGTACAACCACACCCTGGTGTTAGTTTAGCTTCATCGAAGTATGAAATACCACTTTATGCAATTTAATGATTAAGACTGGTTGAAAATGTAATCACTTAAAAATCAAGCTAAAACAAAGGTATCAGTAAATTAACTTCATTTACAAGACCGCTTTTTGCATCAGAGTTCTTACCACAATAAAACCTTGTTGTACACAAGCTTAGCCGTGCACTGCATGTATGTCGCAAGTAGTACAACGTGTGGTCAATATACAGTGCCGTGGCAAGGCAGCCCCGTACCCCCCGGTCGGGGGAGGCTCTATCAATATAGCCAGCCCATGGTAATGTTTTATAAAACTTTAGAGACAGTGAGTTGACAGCATTCTATCCACTTCGAACAGCATCTATCAATCGATTTAAATTTTGCGTGCCTTTGTGCTGCCAGTTATCCAAAGTTCATGTTGAACTTCGTACGTAAAGTTCATCACTTTTTGCGGTGTTATATCCTTGTATGGCAGTGTATCAGCGCTTTCCATTACTCAGCAAAAGATTTCGGAAGGCCAATCGGAAACAATAATTGCTACAGTACAACAATGGGAAACAATTGTCCCACCAGTTCAGCGTAAAAAGGCTCTGAAGATCACTGAATAGGTCTACGATTGAAACCACGAAATATAGGTAGTTCATGGAATCGCATTTCTGTAGGTGAGAAGCTTTATAATAAAACCGAGGTCCACCCAAGCTTTAAATAGAGTTTTATTCAGGTGCGGATTTCTCTCTGCAAGTTCAGGTGATTCCCAAAACTTCTCCAAAAGACAAAAATGCGTATTTTAGATCCGTCTTCAATATTCTGAATAGGATCGCGTGCGTGAATCTAAAACTCCATCAAGGTTTAGCGAAAGATTACTTGTTTTTCTGAAGGCAAACGTGATATTTTTGTTATGAAATATAAACGTTATGTTTGCTGAAACAACGTCAACAGCACGAAGATCATGTTAAAGATTTTATTGGCGAAGTTAGCATAAAGCAAGTTTTTCACACATGCACGAATGCTTTTGTTCAAACAGTCGGTAAAATTTTACAGAAACATCTTACAATGCAGATACAGAACCAAGATCGAGATATCATAGCATGGAATTTGACAATCGGTTTTTGTTGTTTTCTCTGAGCAATTAGAAGAATTGATCCTTAGAAGTAATGGAGAAAAAATATTGTTGATAAAAGCAAGTCTTAGAAATGACTTATTTTGTTTTTTCCTGAAATTGGCGTTCCGCTTTTTGCGCCAAGTAGGCTCTGTTGTCAAGCAAAACTCCCGCCAATCATCCCCTGAGAAGAATTCGACGTATTTGTTTACTTCCAGTCGTCAGTCAATGTCAAACAAATGTCTTGTAAAGGAATTGACAAACAGGCAACGGCTCATTTGAAACGGTGTGCGGCAAACAAAGAAGGAGCCCGTGTTCTTGACACTATTCTCAGTCATGCAAATCTGCACCGGTTAAGCTGCTCGTGTTGCACGAAAAACTTTTTCCGAGCGACTCTTGAACCTGGTTGACTGTAATATGAAGCTAACAAGCAAAAGCCAATGCAAGCGTTAATCTAATTCTGAATAAAGCTTGGGAAAAAATGCAGAAAATCTTTAAAAACTCTGCACAGACGGCACCAATTATGTCAGATCTAATTATTATNTCAGATCTAACTAAGTCAGATTATTACTATCAAACCTTAATACAACCAAAAAACCCGACAACCAGATTTTCATAAACTCTCATTCTAATTTGGGAAATCGCAACAAGCGGACCCATTTGGCCACACACAGATCCGTTTCTGATTTTTAAGCGAAAGATGTGCAAGTCGTTGCGAAGTGTCGTGCTTGTGTTCATCACGCCAAATACTCGGCTCGTGCCGGGTCCCGGGAGCAGCGTCAGCAGCAGATCGCACTTCACAAACGGAATTTCGGACGTCGAAAATAGTTTCTGGAAGCAAGAGCAGCCTGCCAGCACATTCGAAAGAAAGTATTTACTCGGTTCATTTTGTTTGCGGCATTAACGAACATTTTGCAATTATGTCGAGAAAGCTACGCGGCCTTACCTTGGTCACATTCTGGGGGGCTTGCTATGGAGGACACTAGTTCGGAAAGCGAAAAGTGTAGAATGTCAGAGTGTTGGTATGAGAAACATTTCGGAGAAATTCGGTACGGTTCACGCGTCCGACTCATTGAATACCTGTTGCTGATGCCTTGAAGGGCTGGACAAGACCAAATAAGCAGAATGATGTCAGTAACAGCGATCAGAAAATTTGACCTTGCTTCGGTACAAAAGATCCAGCCTGAATGTGCTGAAGCTTGGCATCAAGCATGGTATGTCGTTTCGGGTCGTGTCGCGGCAGCCAGGCGCCCTTTTCAAGGCGTCTTGGAAATACCGATACGGGCAGACGAAATTCGGCTTCTCAACAATCTTTTATCTCACAGCAGACCAAATGGCTGCCAAACGTTGACACATCTGGTGTTGCCTGACTCGTTGCAGCCTTCTCCATTGTGCATCCAGTTTCAGTTGCAACGAAGTCCGGCCCGGTTCTTTTGTTGCCAGCACTGACGCGTGTCTCGCGTAACACCAGGATTGTAAGCTTCTCGACACCAATTCATTGATGAGCCAACAAGCACAACAAGTCCATCCCCAGTCGAAAACAATATTTTACTTTGCAATGTTCCAAGCAACCAAATTCCGAGGTGCAAGAGAACTGAAAAGCCGAAATTCTATGAAAAGGACTCACCCAAAACTTAGATGAGCCCAATAATGCCACGCGCAAGACGTATTGTGTTATAGGAAGATTTTCTCAGCAGTAATAAATTTTGCATGTTTTGCGTTTAAGTGCATAAAACTGCAAGCATGGGAAAGAAGTGCTGATTGCGGGTCATGTAATGATTCAGTGAATGTATCTCCCGATTTGAGAGATGCTTGATAAATGTGTGCAAAATCTAATGAAAAACTACACCGAATTTCGTTGTTTTTTTTGTAGACGTTTGGTAAATTCGAAGTTGTGAAATTGGTCTTAAAAACAATGTTGGAAAAAATTTGATCATCAACGCTTTTCGAAAACTGAATAAACCCAGCCTTGAACTTTGGTTTCGTGACATGCGAAATTTCCTGTGACTTCTCACAAAATAAAGAACAACGATGGCTTATTGTCAACTTTTCCCGACTTAGGATTCTGGATAACGTTCTTACAATAGACGTTAAGTTAACAGGTAGTGAAAACTGCGTCCGGTTTTCGAAATTAAGTAAGGTTGAAAGCCTTTTTTTCTTGGATTACGCGTAAGTATCGTGGACGATCTTGAAGTACAAAAAACAAAACACTCAGGCCGCTCGAGTTGCAGGAACATTTAGGTCAGACCAGTGATATACATTGTTTAACCTAATGATCGTGGCTGTAACTTTTAGATTCAACGCTGGCAAAACAGTTTTATGACTTCATGTGTTTTATGATTTCATGTGCATGTAGCTTTCCGTTTAATCCCGGGTTACCTGTCCACATTACGTTATTACAAAATTGTAGTTGCTACAAGATGAAGTCATTAACAATTGGAAAGACTGTTCTTATTATAAGCAAGAAAGAAGTAACAGAATGTTATGGACAATGCGATTATTTTATCTTTGCAGCGATCATAGATTTTACCTTGAGACCTTAAATGTCATAGTGCTTTGAATTTACTCTTCATCTTCGTAACTTTTGCTTAGGTTGGGATGAATGGGTCAAAACTGAATCACAAACAATACTTCTGGAAACCTTTCTTATTTTTTTGTTTATGAAATTACTCTGTGTTTCCCATATTCGCGACGTATTGCAATTTCAACTTTTCCAAATAATGTATAATATAACCAGGGTTTTTTAAGCGGTTTTAGGGACCCGATTCGGGTCCCTAGAATTGAAAATCGGGCCCCTAGAATCAGGGAAAATCGGGTCCCTAGAATCAGAAAAAAATGGGTCCCTACAAGTCCATACCGGGCTCCTAACATTTTTCCTTAAAAAAACCCTGATATAACATTCCAGTTCAAGGTCTTCTTGCATTTAAACTTGCAACTTTTTCTTACCCCAACTGTCCGTAAAACTGCTCCGTAGTTTGTATCAACCTTCAACTTCTCACTAAACTGTTAAGAGTTAAATTTGCGTGACTCATAACAATAATGATTACGTTATAATTTGTCTTGAAAAAAAACGACGAAAAAGCACACTTTACGTTAATCAGGGGGACTTTGCAGACAGCTGGTGCCTATTTATAAAAGGAAACATAGTTCAACAATCCCTTGCGTTGTGATGAACGGTTGAAACTTATTAAAAAGTTACCATGCATTTAACCGTCATGCCAACGATCATCTTTAATGGCTTGTGCAACGTTGCCCGTTTTTAATAGTTACCATCCTTTTCTTATCCTGCTTGAAAGTTGCTTGCCTCTCAGATGCTGATAATGACTTGGACTTCCGATAACGGCAGTAGCAACCAGTGTTCATCTGACCCTGATGAAAAACGACAGGTGTTCTGGTATTTAAACAGCGTAATGGAAAACATTCTACTACAGCAGAGGCCAGTAGCGTAGGACTTAAGACCTGAAATACGAGAAGTCATCTGCCATTCATTACGAATTACAAGTTGCTTTTGTACTTAGCGTGAGTCAAGCGGGGTCATTCTGATCAGGAAGCTGACAATCAAACATAATCTTGCGCTTATCCTTGCGGATAAGATTGTTTTGCATTGTTATCAGTCGGCGGCTCAGAATTTGCGAGTGTGAGATTGCCGTAGACGCCATCTGCGTGATGCAACGGCTTGTTTTCGAAAGGCCTAAAAGTTGACAGCCGGCGCGTTTCTTGAGTAAAGGATTTAGCGGTGATAAATTTTCCTATCTTGACCGACGACCAGAGGGCATGTGAGCACTTTTCAACAAGTTGTCGAAAAAGCTGTTGTGGGACCTCTTTCCGTCTGGAAAAACAAATTTGATTGAATTGACAGTCTGCCGTCAACACGCCTCCGCTTGTCATACTTGGTCGCGCTGCCTCAGTGGACAAGCATTACAACTGACTTCCTTGCCAAAAGGACGGTTATTCGTGGGTGGACCTTTTTTGCTTGCGCATGAGGGGACGGCTTACAGTCAATACAGGTAGCACTGAGCAGGGCGCAACCAGCTGATATTTTTGGGGAGGTCAAAATGATTGCAACTTGTTGTTTTACCTCACAACTAAAAACAGCTTTTTGCGCTTTCAAAATCTTTTAAGTTTTGGGGGAAATTGCCCGGTTGCCCACCTCCGGGCCTGGGCACTAAGTAAAAGGTATCTTTGTCTGTTTTCTGCTTCCATGAAAATTTTGTCGTCGTCAGCTATTCTTGCGACATCAGAGCGTTCTGCGTTTGGTGTTCGTCAAAGATGATTGGTCAATCACTTCGTAATAAACCACTCTGCAATTAATCACCAAAGGGGCCAGTGTCGTTTCAATGTAAAAGCTAGATTCTCTTCATTCTTTAGGAAATGTTTCAAGGTTTTCAACGATAAAGTCTTAATAACTTCAATGTCCAGCTAAAACATATCGCAACTAAATGAATCGTGTTGCGATTGAGCCCCGACATGACAAAACAAACTTAAAGCTCAATTAAATCTGTTGGCTGTTCAACTAAAATAAACGTAAAACAACTACAAATTATTACCACCAAACCGTGCAAGGGTTGCTTTCATATCCAGATTGTCACCCAAAGCAAAATACTCAAGGGACAACAAACGAATGTGGCGTGGATATAGCGTAGCCAATCGCAGCAAAGAAAACGCAGGTCAGAAATTGTATAAAATACCGCTTTTAGACAGACAGGGAGACGGGTGGTGCGATGGAAAAGGCTAAACGATGTTTTTCATTTCATTTACAACTGTCGTATTTTATGTGTGAAGCTTATTTTCATTTCGAGTTCGTCACTTTACGGTTCAAAATCGTTGCATTTTCGTTTAACATTCGCCCCTTTATTATTTCATTGTTTCCAGAAATTGGGACACCTGCAAAACGGCACAAACCATGTAACCATGTCGTCAGGAGGTCAATACTACTGTTTTGGATTTTTATTGTGAAGGTCTTGTAGAACAAAACAGGGAGTGTCAAAAGCAATGAGAAAAACAGTAACGTTCTTTCAAAGCATTGGCAACAACACTTTTCGGCAACTGCTCCCTGGCGCAACAGCGAATTTTTTCGCGTCGGCAGAACTATCCCATTTGGCGGGAGGTTACCGTCCACCACTCCACTTGAGGGTGGTGGAATTTTCAAAAAAACACCACTTGGCCCAAAGGAACGCTGTCCTTGGAACCGACCACGCATCGAAAATGAGCAAAACTGTCATGCTTTGTTTCTCTTGCGCCGAAAAGTGTTTTTCCGGGATTGTTTCGCTCAAGTTAGTCACAATTCCACTGACGCAAGTCTGATACAAATCAATAGGCAGCTGACGTCTCCGGCCACGATGAGTTAACCTGAATGCCGGACCCGAATTCGTGGCATTGCAGTCGGGTTCGCCACGGCAACGTTTCAAATTGACAGGTTGTTCGGTTTGTGATTGACGCCCTTTCTTCCTGCCAATCACGCCGCAGATATAAGCGTTGTATATAAGGCGCCAGAGTGGCACGTGACAGCGGCCGACCGTGAAAAGGCCTGTGGCCGACAAAGCCGCAAAGGTTCACCAGCGCTTCTGCGCCCGTCCCAGTAAAAACAACACAGCGCGAGCGTGAGGCACAATAAATCCCAGTGCGCTGCCGCAGAGGAACTATTCACAACTGCTGTCATTGTCGGGTCTACTGTCGCTGGCCGCACGCTAACGGATAGCGGGGAAAAAAATAAGGGTGAGGCTCAGTCGGGTTTCTTTCCTAGAATGGTCAAACCGGCAGTTTCAATTCCAGCATTGTCGACGCCACTGTTTACTTTCACGCTTTGCAGTGGCGCTCGCATCTCGCACGCGATATTATTGATAAGAACAAACGACCAGAATGTTTTAAAAGCCTAGCATCCCTTATGTTTCCCAAATGGATCGGTTAAACCTCAGTTCTTCGAGCAAAAAATTCTCATTTCCAGCACAGCAAGTCAAACAACAGGAGAACAACTGCGCTCGGCAATGATATTTTCAACACACAAAAGTTAATGAGACATTTCTGGGGCTAGTAGGTTCTACCAGAACAGGGCAACTACTCAAATGGACAATTACAATCCGTACATTGTGGCACCACGATTTTAAAGTTGTATTTAGGAGAAAAAGATGATCGAGAAGTTTAAGATACAATCATAAGCCATTCTAAAAGTATTCCTGGTACGGAATTTCAGGAACGTTTTGCGACACTTTTTCTGAAAACATTTTTTTAAAAACACGGTTTTTATCTAAAACCTTTCCTGATACGACAGTTTAGTGACATTTTGACGCCGTGGGGGAGCTGTTTCAGATTTTGCGATGTGATAGTCTTGATAAATAGATGCTTTTAAAAACCTGGTTTCAAAATACCGTTTTTAGACGCATTTTATCTAATCATTTTCATTCCACTCGAACACTTGCTGTGGTGAAGCAACATTACGGCTTTGTACTAAGAAATCACTAAAAGCTTAAACTATGTCTGGTAGTGGACTTACTATCCAATTCAACTTGACGGAAAAGATTTGAAAGTACAGATTTGCATCTTGCATAACACACAAATCGGTTGAGTCCCAGTTCTACTTCAGTCTCACTTTGTTGAGAGTTGTGAATGCGTTTGTCCTTCTGAATAGCACTGCGAGTCCAGATACTGGGAGTTTGAACCACGTAAAGAAATACTTATTCCTACCAAAGCACAGTGAAAATCTGCGTGGGTTGTGAACACGTAGCCAAACACAAGAAACCTATGCTGATGGTTTTTCCAACTGAAACTTCAAATTCGATGGATCGATTGAAGAAAATGCGTGTTAATTAAGTTTGCAACATTCTCAGTGGCCATTCTAGTGCCTAAAACATTGTGTGAAAGCTCTGTGCTTTCAAAAACAGTAGTAAGAATGTTTTACGTCTGGAACATAACGATATCTTTGAAACGTAGAAAAGTAGTTGGAAAGGGCGTTAGTCTTTCAGTACCATGATAAAACATCAGCTTTGTTGAAAATGTCATTTCAATAAAACATCAGCTTTGTTGAAAATGTCTTTAACCAAATGAAAAGTTTTTTGGTGTCTAACTTACGAAATTTGTATCATATTTGTCAAAGAAAACAATATCTTTTTGTAAAGGCGTGCAAAAACGCAAAACTGTTGGTAGGAAGCGGGAGACTGCGAAGGAAATTTCTACCCTATAACTGTAAAATGAGAAAAATTGAGTAATATTTTGTGGAAATCGACTGGAAATGCATGAAAGTCTGAGAAAAGTTGGCAAGAAGTTCAGCAAAATAAGTAAAAATTGTCTAGATTTGGGAAGGAAAACTTTGGCAATTCGAGCAAAAGCGATGTGATAATTGAATGTATTTGGAAAATTTGTTTTGTCATTTGAAATAATTGTGCCTCCTACGCTTATGACTACTGCTGTATCACATTCAGCTGATTCGTTTTGCAAATTCTTATCTTACAGTACGAAGTATTTGGATTACACAAGGCATGCGCTAATCCGCCTAATAATGCGCTGCGTCGTGCTCTATCAGTCTTTGCGATAACGAAGAGACTGTATTCAGATGACACGGCCACAGCTGGTATGCGCTTCTCAACAGGAGCAATTGATCAGTCAAACGTCGATCTGCCCCACCGCATTCTTTTCATAGCACGAGGCGTTGCTTATCTGAAACTCTGTGAATCAGAGCGATTACGGCACAACGAGATAAATGTTCCCATATATGGGTTCGGCGTTGTTGATAAGCAAGGGCTACCAAGTTAACCTTAGTTTTCAAGTACGTCGGAGCATTTTGGTGTTGAATGTGACTCATCGCAAATGGCTGTAATAGCTTGTGAGTATGTTTCTGAAATCGTCCGATCTGTGGACAACGTGTACATTCGAAAGGGTACAATGATGGCGCCAGTGCCACCTCACCTATGGCTGTTTTTTAAGTACGATTAAAGTGTGTACAAACGAGAAAAGTTGTGATTTGCTGTGGGATACACAAAATGAGGAATATGTAAAATTTGGCGAAACAGGGCAGAACTTGAGGTGCGTGCACGTGGGGATTTTCCGATGACATGAGGGAGAAAAATTCGCGTAGAACAAGTACTCCGCTTTGCGTAGAAAAACACGTGGAAATTAAGTGCATATATTTCAGTCAGCCGAAAGACAATAAAAATAAAATCCTGGTCACACAATCTTCCTCATACAAGATTATTTGAGTGGACTAAACATGCATTAACAGCAGCAATAGGCGATGGCTCATATTTGAACATACGTTGAAACAAATGCTGGTTCCATGTTAGCTACCATTTGTTTTAATGACAGACTGCTGTCGACAAATCGAATTTGATGTGTGTTAAACAAAACAACAACGTCTTTGTGGCTGTTTGTTTTCTTGCAATAATGAAAGAAAACATTTAAAAAGTAATGAAATGTATGGTGCCATAGTGAAGATGTAGATATGCAACTATAATGAGGTGCAAGAGCTTCTTTTTTCTCCCGAGCAATAAAAGTAAAGGCAGAGGCAGTAGACTTATTTGTTCACATACCGTGTTCACAACTACTTACTGAGCGTCTGATTTGATCTCTGAATTGCTTGGTTTAAGTTTTCCCTAAATTTCCTGAAATTTAAGTGACTTGTATGTGGAGGTGAATCATCATTTGATGGCAAGCACCAGTCCAACCAGTATTTCACAACTACTGGTAAGCTTTGCAGCCGCTCCAAAGAAACTTTTTCGCACTCAAAGTCTAGCTCTACAAGCCTCATCGGCCGCAAACCTATTTTGTTTTTTCGTGAAGTATATGCACTTTATTGAGCCCTTAGGGGAAATCAAAGACCGGTGAAATATTTTCGCTTGAGCGCAGCTTTCAGCTGATCAGTTTCCGCAGACGCGACAATTTTAGAGGCTCATCCGCAGCCGACAGAAAAGGAAGACATCTTGAAAATGTGAAGAAGCATCATAGTTTTCGTCTTTGCTGATCTCCTCGCGTCTCCAGCGCTGGCCGTCTCGTCTTTTATAAAGGCAAGAATGCAGATATTTTGGACAAATCAGCAACGATCGTGAGAAGCAATGCGTCTCTTTGCAGATCTTTCTGCGCGAAAACAAATTGCAACGCAACCGTCATCGTGTAGGCAGCTTTGTAATCTCATCAGCAATTGAGTAATTCATAAGCTCATATAATTAACTTAAATTGGCATCATCAACTGGTTTCATACATAAATATTTCCTCTGCGTCCAGTTGTTTTCGCCTATTGTCCAAAATGTTTAGTCAACTGCTGTCTGATAAAACACTTGTCTACCCGTAGGTTTTGTCGCAATTCTCCGAGGGAAAATTTCCCTATCAAAACAGCTTTCCGAAGGTGGTAGGGATTTGTATGTCACTAGTGTGTGTGCAATCCACGAATTGCAGAAACACGCATCGTTTTTTTCGCGAAAATACATTTCATTCGAAATTTAAATTAGCTACAAATTATAGGTTATATTTCACACCACTGTGCGGCAGTGCAACAGTGGGTGGCAATGGAACTGCCTTCTACGAACATCAGTGCATGTCAATAAACTCCTTAAAGTCGTTATGCGTCATCCAAGGCCCACGTAACTTTAAGAAACACAGGAGACCAACGCAGGCGTAAAATGATCACGTTGCTTCATCTTGTAGGTGGCCGGTAGGCAACATGCAGAGCCTCAAAGTATTTCATTGCCGGACTTTGCGCAACCGAATTCGCCAATTTACGGCAATAGATGCAACAGTCCATCACTCATCATCAAATGCATAGAATCTGTTTGCATCGGATCCGAATTAGTTTAGCGCTTGAACAGTTTAAAGACAGGACTTCAAAGACATCAGTCATTCAACGCAATAGAATAGCTTGTTGCCATACGTTCGAATACGAAAATTTGCGCGCAGACCATCAAACGACATGGCGTTCCGCCCTATGTCCCACTGGACTTCGTCCTCCATCTTAAACCCCTCCCCACGGATAACAACAAAGACTTGCCTCACTTGCTACGTCAATTCAAATTTGTCTGATATGCCTGAACATTGTAATCGCGCAATCTATTCGCGATTGATTGGAGTCAGCGAAATGCAGCACCATTGGTTCATGCGTAAGTTCACCAATACAACTCATTTATATTTTCATAAAAATCCTACTTTGTAACTCTTGTATGGGTCTTAAGCCTTATTCACCCCAGTTTTTATTTTTCAGTGCAAGCCACCGGTCGGAAAAGAAGCTATTTATGTAGTTGTCACGCCAGGACGTTCAACAGTCAATTCAATAAGCGTATTACGCACCATCAAACCCCCGATATGCTGTTAACCTCTTCGGAATTGCTCGAGATGCTCATGGACGTCGCGGCGACTTTATCATTTCCAACGTCGGCGTGTTTAAATTTCCCAAGCACATGTATAAGTACGATTAGCAGCGTAATTGGGGACCAAGTTCTCTTCATTAAACCAATTAACGCGTTCCACTGGTAGGCAGCACATCGGGAGCGACTGACAGCACTATTTAATCGCACTTAAGCGATCACGAGCGGTTAATGAGGTGGTAAAGCGATGTTGACGATCTCGAGATGTCGTCGAAACCGTGCGCAGTGCCACTTGCGGCATTTCTCGGCATAGCTCTTAAGACAAGTTACAATTTTGATGAGGCTATTGAAAAGCTTGAGAGGGTAGCTTCTGCGAGCTGAACGCTTGCGATGCTAACGATGGGGGTTCCGAAGACAAAAACGAAAGTGATACAAGGCAGAAGCTCCTTTTTCTACGAAGGGATTTGAATATTTTCAAACAACAAACGTTTCTGAACATACCGTAACCTAGGCTCACACTGAATGCAACTTTTTCTCAGAGTCTTGAGCAAAATCAGACGTGGTAGATGTCGTAACACACGTAATCGGTGACGAAGAATCACGCAACGGCTCTAGCCTCTCTGTCAAGTTGCACATTCTAGTGCGACCGCGTAGGAACTTTTCCCAAGAGTTTTCTTTCAAACGGTGATGTTTTTTTGCAGCAGGCACACTGAAAAAATGCGTTGCCCAATAGGTTTGTTGCTTCTGACGAAAATGTGACGCAATCCGCCACCGCCGACGCTTGCGGGCATACAGAACATTCCGTCGGCCACCTGAAACCTCGAAAGCAAGAATGCGTTTTTTACGCTACAGCGACGATTGGCCACTTACCCTCGTGATCACGCTTTAACGCCATTGTTCGCCGAGCGCTTGGTCATGTTGACCCTAAAATTTTTTCACATTCTTGGAATGCCGATCTAGACCCTCGAGAAAATTCGACTTCGTGTTTATCGGAGCCTGAATTTACGTGGGAACGCCATCTGGTACGCAACACGCTCTTAGGTTTGCAGATGAACGTGAAAAGCGTGCAACTGGTGGAACTAGTTTGCTACACGCTTATGAAAACTTCGACGAGCAGAAGGCTAAGCTTTTCCGCGATTTCTTTCCAAAACAATTCTAGGTTGCCTTTAAGAAATCGATGAAGCAAAAACAAAGAATATGAAGCAATTTTACTGCTTCATTGTTTCAAAGGAGCATTGTGTTGGTTCTGTCATTTTGGTGATAGTTACTAGCAAGTTCTTATAAACGCACCAGTAATGCTGATTTTTAAAAGGCATTTTGACACTTACAGTATAAATTCTATTATAATAAAATATAATCGACAGTCATCAGCGGTTTTTATTAAATACTATTTACATTCAGGATCGGTGGACATCAGCACTCAGCAACTTCTGTAGCCACAAATTTTAGAACAGAAAGGCAAAAAATAGCAGAGAAGGCACGCAAAATCTCCAACAAAGTTTTGCACCTGTTTTGAAAACAAAGCTACCACCTTCTGCAGACGTTCCGTACTAAGTCTACTTTGATCAAAACTTTCTACCATATTGATCTCACGCAACACGCAAAATTTGTGAAATGCTGCTGGCACTTTTGTATGATGGCAGTGAAATCAAGCTTTATTCAGAGTGCTAGTGGAATGACCTCAGCTGCCAACACCAGTCAAAATCTATCTTTGATTGGAAACAATCATTAAAATCTTTGCAACCCTTGATGTTAAAGTCAAACATATCTATACCGCCGAAAGGTAGGAATTTAAGATAAATTCTTTATACGTGCAGTAGTTGAAGTGTGCTGCATTGCGAGCGTAGTTGGAGCGTGTGGAAAGCCACTTCTCGTGGCTGCAGTTACGGTCAGATATGCAAAAAACTTAACCATTCCACCAGAATCGTTTTGGTCTTACTGAAAGTAGCTTTTTTCGTGCTTACATTAAGACTTGCATAATAGTATTAGTCACAACATTCCAGAAATTGTGGATGTCACTCAAAAAATCTACATCAAGGATGACATAATAGTACGAGTCACGAAGGTTCTAGAAATTGTGAATTTTGCTCTAAATATCTTTAAACATCATTTGGGTTGGTCGTGAAAAAGGCGAGTAACCATTTGCAGCGAGAAAAGCCCAGTTTTGACTTTGAAAAAATGGGCTGTAATCTTGAGCTCAAAAAGGATTCAGCGGCATTGCGCGACTCAGCAGCTTCCCTACAACTATGCGATTGGTCAGAAGCGGTACATGAAACAAGTAGGCTGGAGTACCAGCTGCAAGATTTTTTTTGTTAACGTAAAACATAAACTGACCACCCGCAACAGCGTGAAAATGGATTACTGAAAATTAGTAGCGCTTTTCGCTTCACACCTGGCTGCTTTTCGCAATCGAGTTAAACCAGCAGGATTGCAGCAGGGTTACTTTCCCTCGCAGGCGGGCTTCTATTTCACACGGGTAAAGCTACGGGGCGGAAAATCTGCTTTGAAAACAAACTGGCAACACCAATTTCGCACCGAAAAACAAAGAAACGGCTGCAGTCAGGTTGAAACCGAAACATGGTAAGAAGAAAAATGCAGTGGGGAATCGAAGTGCTTGGCACGATAATGGATCACGAGACATGAATAGCACTTTTTACAACATATTTTCAACAATGCTGGTTGGTTTTGAAGCAGCAAATTAAGATCAATTATTTTGTACAAAAGCCTAGGTCCGGCATTTGTTCCCGCAGGTCAATGCGAGCCGTTCTGTTTAGGGAAAAAAAAACTTTTCAACACTATTTTACCATTGCACGTGTCGTCACATTTGGCGATTCGTGAGAAACTGCTGCCTCGAAAAACTTAACAGCTGGCCGCATCGAAATTCGCTTTGAAACAAATCGTTTACAATAAAGCGAATCGATGCAGCTGTTGGAGATTTCCATGCCCTGCTTCGTTCTTATCTATGCTGACACCTGGCGGATGTAGTTGAATATGATAAAATGATAACAACTAAAGTTAGCAGCAGCAAAAAACACCGAAAATAAATTGGGCAAATTCAGGAAAATGCAAATCTCAAAAGCAGGGCGTTTAGGTAAACCACAGCTTTCACCCAGCTGAGTTAATGATTTAAACAGAATACACAACTATCTGAAATAACGGCTGACGAATGAAGGCTCCATCAAAATATCGTCTGGTGCAGAACCTAGAATGGTGGTTCACATGACTGGCTTTTTTGCTGAGAGAAAATCGAATGTTTTAATGTGAGAAAGAGAGAGATTGGACATTTAGCAACATAGTTTTAGGCAAGGTTTCTTAAAGTTTAACCTTTCTGACCGCAAAAACATTTTGAGAGACCGCAACTATTTTATCTGAATACCGAGGCGGTCGTATAGCGAGGTGTTAGTGTATTTTGATGGCGGTAGTAAAGTGAGTTTTTACTGTATTTTGGGAAACAGTTGGAAAAATTTGTGAGATCGTTTGTTCTCTCAAAACACCTTAAAAATCACTGGTTGTAAGTATCAGTTTCCAGAACGTGCTCTGCCAGTATGCCCATGAGGTTTTGTTATGGCCTGTAACCTAAGATCAGTAAGACTCAAAGCCAACTTCAAAACTTTCAGGCGCTGAAGCCGACCCTGATAAATGAAACAACATTCGTAAATTATCCACTTTGCCATAAGGGTCAGTTCTCAGAAAAAAATCCTTTAAACAACCTTCCTAAACCTTTGACAAAAAACTTAGTGATTTGCTAACAATAGTTATTCTGCATAAAGTCATGGTGGCGTGAGAATTTCGATAGCAAAAAAAACGTTAGGACAGCACTGCGTTGTTTTAACCAAGTTACCGCCTAAAACTAACCGATCGCTTGTTGGCGACAAATAATAAATCGTTAAATGAGGAAACTATGATGACGTATCAATCAGGTTACTGTATGTTTTGAAGATCATTTGTTTGTCCTTGCCCAAGCAGAAAAATCAGTGCTGTGCATCAGAAGCTCCAAAAAAAACAATTAAACTCAACGAAAAAATAAAACTAACTTATTGATGATAAAAACTTAACAATAAAAACAATGCAAGTTTTTTCTTGACTTAAATCATTTTTTTCCAAACTGAACTCACCTCCGAAGTGTTTACGATACAGGAAAACGTATAAATTTATTCAACACCATGGTGGTAAGCAAATCGCAACAGAACGTCAGAAACTTTTTCCTCTGAGACTTACGTAGCGTGTCAAACTTGCTTAACATAGTAAAGTCTGAACTTAAATAGAATGCCACATGAATGATGCGACAATTTGTGACAGTTTTACCCAGCGCGATATTCATTTTTTATTTTTAACATGAAACCACACGGATCTCTGTAACAAATCCTTTTCTGACATACGCTACGAGGCATTTGAGGTACGTACATCTGATTTTGACACTTTAACAGTGACGTCACCTTGTAAAATTGATACCAAAGTATGACAGTGACGTAGCAGTGTGACAATGACGTGGTAAGTTATTTCAATATTCACATTGACAGGTAAGTAATTTCACTTTAACACGTGATAGGTAATTTCAGTTTTGAGATTTATGGTGTTTTTCATCTGCAAACTTTATTGTCCAGCCCATAGCAGCTGCCTTCAGTCCATGCAGACAACTGTTAAAAAATTCTTACGAAGCTTTTCATACTCTTTTCTTAGTTGTTTTGGTCGAAACTCAATTTAAATCATTTGTTTAGGACAGTGGTTCCCAACCTTTTCAGTGTCATGGACCCTTTTGACGATTTTTCTGAAAGATGTGGACCACCTTATAAAGTCAAATTAAACCCTGCTCAGGAACATGTCGTTTAATCATCCAAAAGCAGTATACAACATAATTTTAGAAATATTTAGGATTAACGTTTAAAGCTGATTCTTTCAGTAGCTGCATTTTTATGTGCCCTGCCAAACAGTTCTACGAAAAACTACGCACGTTTCGTATTTTTCGAGTAAGAAGTTGGGAAAATGGCCAAATTGGCTTTGCTTTCTTGACGTGTAACAAAAGATTTGCCCAATTTGGCCTTGGGTAACTGTCGTGAAACAAA
>JGI24022J15233_10000465_pt1 | contig 25807 bp, 11 predicted proteins | sample Ectturendosymbi2_FD_15233 | JGI IMG/M metagenome (IMG submission 15233)
CTTGACTGAGACTAATATTGCGTTGGTCATCTGGTGGTTTTACTTTTAGTATCTCTGATCTGCTGCCTTTCTCAAACGAAATTCTAGTGATGCAGAAATGCGTTGGACATGCAAAAAGCTTTTGAGAAACAATGTATAAAACCGCAGTTAGAAGATCGTCAGTACTGAAATTTACAGTCTGTCTGGAGTCTGTATCACTGATAGGCCGTTGATGTGAGTTTCTGGAACCCTAGCTGATCATACAAACTCATCAGAAATGTTGTAGGTAGTCTAGGGAATAGATAGCCGTAACAATGAAAAGTACCAAATCTAAGCGGTTTCCTGATGCATTTTCAGTTCTCTTTTGCACAAACGTTTAGACGACACAAATTGTTTGGTTTACATCAGGATTATAGGGTACCTGACGAGCCGGAACGAAACATTAGTTTGTTTCAGCATCAGCATTGGCCCATAGTGAAAAAAGTTTTCAAAAAAGTATGCCATTTTGGTTTAAATCTACTACTCATGTCACTGTTGCAACAGAAGCAATGGCATAAACTTACTCTAAGCAGAACTTTATGTATCAAAAGGCGTAACTATTTTTGTAAGTTGCTGCCTCTCCAGTTCTTTGTGTTTTGTTCGCTGCGGTTTGTCGCAACGATATTTGTCACATTTTACTTTGTTTTCATTCTTTAGTCAGGGCCATACCCAATGTTTTCCTTTAAAATCATAATGAACACATAATTTTGCAGTTTCTAACAAGTTTTTGCACACTACTCTCTTCTCCAAAAAACGCTCCAATTTAGCCTCAAATGTACCATCCATAAACAACTGGTATCAAAATATTATTTGCGTTTTCACTGCTCTCGCGATGTGTGGTTTCTTGGTAGAAGGGTCAATAGATGAAAGGAGGAGCCCTTTTCTGTAGATTAAGAAACCTTTAGGTAGATTCTGCTCACCAATCTTTTTGATAATCATCACGTCGTCTAGGTAGCCGCGTTGATATGCTGCCGGCGAATTTAACTGTAGCGTTTCTTCGCAATTATTTTTTGCGACTGTTTGGTGAACTTGTCCAGACTAATTGTTGATATACTTTACTCAAGTCTTCACGGAAGTTCAAAAATCCAGGAAAGCGATGAGTCTATTTTACTCCGGCATCAAAAATTGGCGCGGTGCCTAAAAACCTCGACCTTGGTTAAATAGGCTTTTCTCGACGGCGAAACAAAATCCATTTTGTTTGTGTGTTTGTTTGATTTACCGCTTAAAGCAGAAAAGCACTAAAACGTCAAGGTTTTATCTTACCGCGAAGTGTATTTGCATCCTGGTCTTACACTCACAGCTCCAACGGCTTAAGCGACTTGTCAGCCACCGCAAACGCTTTGAAATGCCACCTGCTGCTTATAAAAACGTTTCTGTTTTTGGCAGCTCGAAGAATTCAACGCAGTTCTCAAAGACGTTGTTATTTATGTGTCAAGCTGCAGGTGCAAATAAATGTTAAGTCGTTCCATTTCGACTTGTGCTGTTTCCGTTATAGCTCTTCAGCAATGACAGATTTTCACCAGTCTTTATTGCTTCAAGAAAAATCCAATAATTAAATCTTGCAGCAAGTGTACACAGTAATGTTGATCTTAACATCAAAAACTAACCAACTTGTTCGTAAAAACTTTTACAAGAAAGCACTTTGAAGTTGACTTTTTGGGTTTTAAACAGCGTCTGCAACACCGTCATCTTTGAATTTTACCAATGATGATTAGGTGGAACATCACAAATTTATTCGGCTGTTAATAGTGAACGCAATGAAACTTTCGTTATTTGAAATCATTTTAGTGAATATTACTCATCATCACATCGAATGGTGTGAACGTCTTGGTCTGGGATCGAAGTTAACTCCATGGTCATCAGCGTGTTTAATTTGTGCGCACCACTTCTGCAGCAAGCTGGCAATTCAGTTGCACTTCAAGTCAGCCTCAAACGATTTTCAGGACTGATTGAAAAATATTGCGTTTAGATATTTAGCCACCAAATTTTCATGACGTAAAACCGTCTGTTCATTGAATCGTCACCAAAATCACTTCAAAGCGAAACACTTTTTATCCGACTTTTTCTCAAGAGACACATTCGTGCTTAAAGTGATGTACTGACGAGATCTCAAAAACTGAATTTTTTTGCGTCTGGAAAGTGAGGTTACAAAAACCAGCCTTTCTCCACTTACAACGCAGCTAACAACGACTATTCAAAATTAGATGAGCAATTTTATTGAATTTATAGGTATGTTAAATCTCTGTTATCATCGCAAATATCAAAACAGAGGGCGTTTTCTTAAATAAGGTAACCGAAACTAACAATGAAAATACAACTACAGACCAGCAATCAGTTTCATTCACAGACCAGCTGTCGCACGTTAAAAGTTTGTGAAAAAAATTCTGAATACAAATTTGTCTACTAGCTGTACCTGCGAGTAATGTTACAAGGAACAAGAAAGTGAATAACGAATGGTAATCATTACGTTGAGTACTTCAGGAAAGCATCAATACAAACATGAAGATGTTCATTTTATTGAAAATTTTAAGGTGCAACTGCGCACTTTACATCCTCGTGCAAATTAACTGGAATACAGAAGTGTTCGTGGCTATTTTAAAAATATCTTTTGAAAACTGTGCAATTTCCTTTATTAACAATAATGGAAATTGCACAGCTTTCAAAAAAAATTTCCATTATATGAACAAACCTACGCTAAAAGAAAATGTTAGCAACTTCTTTTAGCGTAGTGTTGAGGTTTTATACAGAGGACTTTGTAACCTTTTTTGATGTCATAAACTTCAACCTTCTGTCTGTTAGTAAATAAGCAAGTCTGTATATCTGCAGATTTTTGTCCGCTGACTTTCAGTTGCTTATTACGTCAGCAGAGGAAGGTAAGCATACGAAAATACGAACGATGTCATTAAAAAAACTAAGATTTTAACGTTTTATCAACACTACCACACCTCCCAGACGGAAATCAAAAACACCGGAGGAACAAATAAAAATTTGTTTCTAGGACCTATCAACAATTTTAGGCTACTGATTCGATGTTGTCCAAAATGGAAAAGAAACTGCAAAAATGCCACCTAAATTGGAGTTTTCATGTCAAAATGAGCAAACTTAACCACTGGTGAAACTCATGAAAGTTCATCCAGTGTTGCAGTGGTTATTAGTTCACGATTTGTACGTACACGCTAAGGTTGGTTGAGCAGTTGTTTAGCTGTTAAAACATCAACTCCTCAGCCGTAACATGATCCGAATAGGGTTAAATTGGCTAAATATAGAATCGCTGGGCTTAGAATTGAAGAAAAGTTGTTTTTTTTCAATGAGGCATATTTCTTGGCTAAGGGGCAAAGTAGTCTGCGAGTACGGAGTATCCTCAGAGAAAAGCTTTGACCCGAGAAAATACCCCCAACGATATGTATTTTGTTTTGGTTTCCATGGTGCTGGGTTTCTTTTCTCATTTGACGGTATACTGAGGTTTAAAGAAAGTTATTCCAGATATGAAGAGCACTTCCCCAGGCGTTAGAGGAGATTTTCAGCAATATCTTTCATCTTACCTCATATCACAGAACGTCAATTTTTTGAATCATAAAAGGATGAGCATGCTGGACTGGCCTACAACTCTTTAGATCACAGCCCAACAGGGAATTCATAGAACATTAACAGGACGCGTCTGTGTAAAGGTGGATAGCGCTTAATTCAAGTATGGTACAAGACCCCGAAATTGCCTAAACTTGTAAAAATTTGGTCAATTTTATGCTGAATCTTATCAAACAATAAAGGAATGATTGATCAGGTGACGTTTTTACTGACTTTGAAAAAGTTTGTGACATTTATCGAAACAAAGTAAACAAATATTACGTCGGTTTCTGCAGTGGTGCAGTTGATTTACTCAAGGTTATATATACACCACCAAATGCTTTCTGTAGTGGCTTAAACTCATTTGGGTGGAGCTTCGTATAGCGAAAACAGGAGTTTTATGTGCCCTACAACTTTATTTGTGGTTCTTACTCTCAAAGGCCTGCAGAGTACGCTCTTGTTTTGCAAATACACACATTTTAATGTTTGAGCATTGAAATGCAATCTGCAATCGTTTGCGCATGAATAAAAGCACATGGGCCAGAACAATGAATCTAATCCACAGATATTGACTGCAACTGGTCACAGTTTCGATGTTCATTGTGTACATAGGGTAACTATCAGAACTGGCAGTAAAATAACTTTGTCTTTCCGAAAACTGCCCATAAATCCTCAGGTTTGATTGGAACACGATAAAACCAGCTAGCAAAAATGCGGTTTTACGTTAACTCAATACGTTTTCAGATTGTATATTGTATATGCCCATACATCCTGCTTTGGAAACTCATAGTATTAGAGTATCAGTTAATGCAAAAGTTTTTAGCAGGTGTACGGACGTTGAAAGTTCGTCGTGCCCAAAGAATCTCGCTGGTATTGCTGTTGTTGTTTACCATATTTAGAAGTCACCTGAAGATAGCAACGTTTCACAAAGTGTTTATACAAAAAGCTGTTCTGCGAAAATGAGGGGAGGCGTCGACAGATTGTCATGTCAGGGAAAGCGTAACACAATTCGAAGGCTTGATGTCTTACCAGGAAATGGGACAAAAGGTTTTAAGACAGTTAGTTTTTTCGTACGCTAGTTCTAACCCCGACTTGCACGCTTATCCGTGCAGGGAAGTTTCTCACTACCTTGACTTTGAGCACAGACGCAGACATCAGCTGGCTGTCGCGTAAAAAGATTGAAACGCTTTGATTGGTGCGATTAAGATCTAGATGACCAGATTATTTGCTAACAAGGGCAGCTCATCGAGGCTGATAATGTGGGCGTGATGTGTTAAAATTGTTGTTCTTCTCTAGTTTTCCTAGTTTCAGATCTTTTCTTAGTCACTGTCAAGTTGCAACACCGTGCGCTTGAAGCAAAACAAGTGAATCACAACATGAAGAGCTGTTCAAAAACGTGTTCCGAATACTACAAGCCCAAACAAAATATATCAGCTCTTCGTTGTTGATAAGATGATAAACATTCCAAAAACCAGACGTGAAATTTTTGTCTGAAACTCATTCAAGCGTTGGTACTGTATTAGTCAACTCGTGAAGTTAACACCGATTTCTATGCTTCCACCAGTAGCCATTTAGGGGTGTTGGCTTGCGGTTCAGATGATCAAAGGTTGTCCATTGATGCGTTTATTCTTATGGTTAGATTGGAGGGATTTCAGTCTGAATGTCGGAAATACGTGTGAATTTATGGATATGTCAAGAGGCTTACGAACAAGCTGACCAAGTGATAGGCTTCGCCATACAGAAGTCTTCAAACTAATATTTGCAATATCGATTTTATTAGTTTTACTAAGCGACACTGTTCAGAGTAAGCACTTCTTTAACTTATTTGTTAGTATACATCCCAGCTATTATGAAAATTGCACGAAGAAATTCAAATTTGTGGGTGTGTCATGACGCTGTATTCACAAGCAGTATGCACGAACGCAGAAGATAGTGACTGGGTGTGTCTTACTGCTACAGTTTACTGTAAGCTTTTGCTAGCACTGAAACAAATCACTTGTGTTTTATTTTTTTTATTGTTAGTTTGATCCATGATTCCATTCAGTCGAATGCAACATTGAAAGCGCATGCTGATCACGAGTGGTGAGATTTTCTAAACGATTGAGTGCAAGGTTTTTAGCATTTGGATGTTTTTGACAGGTGAAGTAAAAGCAATCTGATGCACAAGTCTTTTTTACTTACAATCCTATTAAAGATGGGTGGAGACACATGATCAGAATTTGTTATCTTCAGGGTTATTCAAATTTATACAAGAACTAGACACCGGTAAGTCAAACAGCCTGTTGCATTGAAAGTAAAGATATGTTACCAAATTCTGCATCTTTTTTACCACATTGGAAAAGTTTCGGAGCTTGAGGGAATTATTCAAAAGCCAGAAAATCTGAAACTTCGGTGTTTTTTTCAACAGCCAGCGGGATACGAGACCCAAGGTGGTCGACTGCATAAAAGACTTTCTGCTTTGGTTTACTTGATCGCTCTGTTGCGGCCATTGATGTCTATAATTAGAACGTTTACTGTTTGTTTCCGTAACTAGGAAACGTTTAGGTTGCGCTTACGGCCACTACGTTCAGGCTGTTTTCTGGCATTTTCACATACCCGATAACCGCTACGTGCTGCGGGCCGTCGTCCAAAAAGCATTTTTTATTCATTCGGGATAAAAGTTCTAGATTAATGAGAAAGTCTGTTCGAAAAGCATGAATAATCTCCTTGTTTGTACTCATTGCCTAGGAATGAGGAACGAGTAAACGCCCGAAAAACTTGCACATCAGGACAAAAAACACTCCTCACCACCAACAAAACAAAGAGCTGTGTGGCACTGAAGCCAGCATCATCGCTTAAATTAAAATATCAGGATGATGCAAACAATTCATATTCAGAACGATACGAGGCCAGGGTGGAGAACGCAACCAAAGCACGCGGCAGCGACCATATTGCTTCGTTGCTTTTATGAACGGTAAATGTTTTTCGTGGAATGTACCTTGAAATATTTAGAAATTGATTGGTTTTAAAGAAAAAATCAAATTTTGCAACCAATAAACAGTTCTTTTGAACATTTTAAATAAAAAGTAAACTTTTGTTTAACTACTGTAATCAAAAACGAAGTTGTATGAATATTTTAATTTGAGAAGAATGTTTAAAACAACCTAAGTTTTAGCCAAATAATATGCAGCTATACATGCCTTATGTGATCGCGTATTAAACTACATTTACAAAAAAGTAATAGCAAATTGAAGAAGTAGCTCAGAAGCAAATAGAAACCCAACAGGATTCATTTATCCTTCAAATGCGTTGATCAAAACTCTTTGTTTCGCGGGAACGTTTCGTCAAATCGTCCACACAATGTTATTACTTGTTTCCCAAGGGAAGCGTCTGTTGCGAGGCATAAATAGCTATTTGCTTGTGTATAACTTGCCTCGTACAAAGCACGTTGGGAGTCACGTGCGCACAGTCGTGTGTCACGCGCGACATGTGCCGACCGTAAAGCAAGCTGGTACAGGTGAGTGGCTGTGTCACGCGCGCAGAGCGTAGCGAATTGATTTTCCTACGCCTTTTCCGATCGTGTTGTAACTTTCTTTTGATGGCATCACGCATGTGCGTGAGGCCTAGCGGTCAGACTTCAAGGCTGAGAAGACGAGCAAAGCCCGAGTTGCACGACCGACGAGACAGGAGTGCACGTCGGCAGTGGTTGAAGCTTAACCGTTTTTTTACACCCAGCCGGATAACTCTCCTTCCGCTAGCACACGTTAAATCGTTTAGCTTAAAGGCGAGATTTGACATTGAGATAATTCGCTTTATCCGCCGTTTTTGTAAAAAACTGAAGAAAACGGGAGCAAGCTAGGTTGGGCACGACATTTCAAACGAAATTTTCCTTCGCGAAATCATCTGGCACGCGTGTATTCAGTTACCACAAAACTGACGTACAAGATCACCTCACACGTTCAGATACAAAATTGAATTTATCCTTCCAAACTTCTATAACATTGAGTAGCGCAGGTCTGCAAACCAATTCGTGCATTGCGCTAAAATAATGTTCCGTGACGTTAAGGTTGCCTGGACACCTGTGTGTCCAGCAGATCAGATACGCGGATTAACAGAAACGAACACTTTCAATGTAAGATGCGTCCTTTTCGAATAGCTCTCTCTTTGATTGGTCTGCCTTCAAGTCGGTGTCCATCTCATTGTGGTAATCAGTTTGGCTTTATTTGGTGAATTGATCAAAATAGCAAGGTCTGATCTACGGTAGCATTTCGCGAGGCTATTGGGTGTTGAAAAGACGCGAAAGGAAAAAAGAGTATGACATATGGCATGGTTGGGAACACCGTNCTTTAGTGCAAAAACGGTTTCAAATGGCTGAGTACAACAATCAGGAAACAAATACGTTGTTTTTTTTGCATCAAACAAACGTTAACATAAAAATAAGACACTCAGTGTGTATGTACAGTTAATGCAGCGGCTGAAATCGTTCATTCTCGTTGCATCAACTGTAACCGAAAAATGCATTTTTAGGCCAGTGTTGAACTCCTTCCTGTCTAGTAATCTCCAACGTCTACTTTAATTATTAATTGCTTGCTTAGAGTAAAGTGGCCATAAGCGAAGTTCAGTGTTTCACTGATGTAGCCCCAAAGACAAAGTGTATAACGTCTGTAGATTGAATAGTTGGCTTTTACTTTTAGAAAAACAAGATGCTGTTTGAAATATGGCAACTTTTGTTACAAATTGTTTCATTTTTGTGTTTTTCAAGCAAACTCCTCTAAATAACACGGCAGAATATCTTTTTGTGACTGATATCGTATATTTAAAGCGTGAACTTCATAATTTCAAAAGAAAGCATACTTCATAATTTTAAAAGGAACAAGAATGAAGGTGCTCTGTTTTGAAAAATAAAGCGTTACGTCACCAGATTTCTTAGATATTAATTTGCACACGGTTTAGAACCATGCAAGGTCTGTTTGCAAGCAATCCGACCAGGCAACTGCCCGTGACCGAAGTGATACAACAGAGAAAAAATCTTCAGCAAATCTACAGTAGCATTTTTCTTGTTGTCGAAACCATTATGATGATTTTCCTTCAATTCTACCGCTGGAACTGCGTCATGCTCATGCCGGTACACCCTTTTATTAACTAAGATCATAGGAAATACGCTTCATGGGAGACGGCGTTGGCGCCCAACAAGCGGATCGGATTTAATGCGATTTCTCTACCTAAAGGTGTGAAAGTGTTATTGACAAGAAAAATTGAATTATAAAGCGTTTTGCGTAAAAACGTAAGGGAAAAAATGTGCAAGGAAACGAAGTTGGAAGCAAACTTGTTTTTTGTGCTAGATCTTCACAACATACGGAAAAACACTCAGGCTTATACGGTTCGTTGAAATTTGTATTGACTGAAAGCCGATTTAATAAAACAAACTATGTACCTGAAAAGAAAAAATTTTGGACATTTTTATCAAATTCTTGTTCCTAGTTTCAAGATAAAGAGGCAAAAACGAAAAATTGTTTCACTTTGAAAAAAGCAGAAAATGCCTTGGGGTCTATATAAAAGAACGTTTCAATTCTATTTACTTGTATGGAACCACGTAATATTATTACTGTAACATTTTTAGCAGAAAAAATTCAAAGGATTTTGCAGGTAGTGCAAACAGCGTTTGGCCTTAATCTTGTTTCATTGCGTCTTGATTAGCGCAGTTGTAAATTAATGAAACTATCTTCTTTCCATTAAAATGAATCTGTTATATGAAAAGGAATTGCCTCAAAAATTGTGTAGAAGTTAATTGCCGCCTAGGCGTATAGCAAAATGATTACTTTGATTACTTTGTACACAAGCGTTATGTTTCAAACACGATCTAGCTATTTAGTTTCAGCGCTTGATGTTGTCTACAAAAACTTTCAAACGTCATGCCAAACGTAATCAAGTAGTATTTAGAATATATTGAATTACTAAATGAAGCAAAATATTAAGAAATTTCCCATCGGTAAGTTTAATTTTTGATTCCCTGTGCACAGTGTGTTAAAAGATAAATGGCTATTAACTAGACCTAAACGTGCAGTGACGAACACCTTGAGACAGAATCCATTGTGGTATGTTCTGGAAAGATGAAATTTATCGAGAGCGCACTCTCACGACTTTTTTAAATCCATTTCTTGGCAAGTCAACCTGAAAAAAGTCATACCTCTTAGTGTTTCGCGGAATTGCGCAAACTCATTTGTTGCAGTAAAGTCTAAATAATAAGGCGTTGAGAACTTGATCAGAGCAGTCACGAACGAGGCCTAAGAACAGTTGTCTGCGCAACACTTCGAAATGTTTGTGGACGCAGTCAGAGTGGATCGTCTGATTAATCGTATCTGCGCAGACGTTCTATTTTTAGATCCATCGAAGAAAGCGGCCTCAAACATTCATCTGCGTCGTCTGTTTGGCATATCGGCATCGCGGTGTTTACGGTGGTCGCTGGATGTGTCAAGCAACTGCAGCTTCAGCCGACCTAACCCAAAGTTCGCCGGAGTCTGCATCTGTGCCAGAAATGGATTTCGAAACTGCGCCCAGCGGAAACTCAAAACCTTTCGCTGTTTGCATCCGCATCAAGCCACAGTATGTTTGACTTTGCTCTTCTAAAACGCGACTGCTCTGAAACATTTTTCGTGCCTAAACTTACTGTTCTGAAGAATCAGCATTCACTCTCTTTGCAGCAACGTTGTGATAAGATTAGCAAAAGAATTAACCTCTACCATCTTTACCTCAGAAAAATCTTATCTCGGAATTAGGGATGACGTTGCAACGCAGTAGAGCGACAGACCAATTCACCACTGGCTTCTTTTAATATACGGCAAAGGCCTCGTAATTCGCTCACTGGATGTGCAGTTAGCGCAGCCTTCACCGAGATGACTGTGAGTTTTTCTCAATGCCAGATTACTCTACCACTAGTGAAGAGTAATGGGTCACAACGTAGGTATACAGTGCAATACATTCATTCCCACGCAGAAAATCACAGAGATCACCGACACAAGCTTACAAGAAGCCGAACTGAAGAGTCTGAGAAAAAACATCCGTAGCAACCTAAAGAAAATATGACATGCCATGAAGAAAGCATTTCAACTGTGCGAATTTACATTTTTGCGTATTGCACGGTGAAGGCTGTTACCAGACTGGTTTAAAAGTGCTTTTTATTTTTTGTAAAGACAAGGAAATCTCTAAAAGACAAGGAAATCTCTTCTTCGTATCTACGAGATTAGAGAATGCTTTTCCTCGCTGATCAGGAGGCTGACCACTCCCTTGTTAATGAACAATAGCGGAAGACGCTAACGTATTTTAACAGACGTACTCGATCACTTGAACATGCTTAATACCAAGATGCAAGGTAGGAATTAACACATTTGTTCGCTAAATCGTAAGACTTGTCTCTTGAAACACATGATTCATCGGTTTCAGCAATTGCTACTTCTATAAGAGGAAATACTTCTAACAACCCTTCCTCAATTTTTACGCCACAGATTAAGCTTTAACTGAAATGCACTAAGACTGTCTGTAACAATCAATAGATTAAGAAAGTGTCTGTAATGTAGTGTTGTACGAAGTGTTACGCGTAAGCGAAAAATTGTGTCTGTATATCCTGTGGTCCAACCCCTAACGCCCAACGCCGTCACAAAACGTTCGTTACTGTTATTGTCAATCTGCATTGTGCGGGAAGTTTGTACTTGTGCTCTATGGACTTCGTGTCTGGTACAAATATTAAAATAAATTTTAAAAAATAACTAAAAATACTGTAAATAAATATTTGCAACCAATTGTACATTCTCCAGGAGAAGCTTTCTCATTGCTTTCCTGATCTCGATATTTCACGTGCGATAGGACGAGAAATCTGCACGATCAATCAGCGATAGAAGCTGACACTACCATGGACTTGACAGCGCAAGCATGGGCGTCGGAAGGATTTTTTCCAGGGGAGCCAATAGCCGATTTTTCTCGAGGTAGCCAAAAAGATTTTTTCAAAGGGGCGGCAAGACTGTTAAAATATCATGTTACCCACTCTTAACTGAGCGAACAATCTTTTTTTTTAATTTATAGAAAAATATCAAATTTCAGAACCCAGGGAGACCAAGGTCCCCTGTCCTATTCCGACGCCCATGAGCACAGACTAGCTGTTTGAATTAAGCATCGATTGTGTCTCACCTCTTTGCAACAGAGGCGCAAGAAAATGACATTGGCAGTTTCTCGATAAACCTTCGGCAGGAGTATCCCGACATTTCTCGACAAGCCATTCATATTTTATTACCGTTTGCTAAGACGTATTTGTGTGAATTGCCTTTTTCTTCCCTGGCATTAATCATGCACAAACAAAGCTCGGGACTGGAAAGTGTGGGAGCAGGAACTGCGGGTACGTTTGTCAGACATGCAATCCCGTGTCACGAAAATTTGTGAAGGTAAGCAGGCGCATCATTCATATTAAACGTTGATGTTGTTACGTATTAAATGTTGATGTTATTGCAGTGTGTGGTGTGCATTATGCAGTGTGTTTCAAGTAGCTGCAATTGCATGATTGTGAAGAGTAAGTTCTCGACTTCAGCAAGTAGGCGTGCCCGGCGCCGAATCCACAGTTTACTGCTCTGCCGCAACCAAAAAAAGTTTGAAAAGCATTGCATTACAGTACGTTAAGGACTTGCGTAGGCACAAAACCTTTTCAAAGCGCAAACTCAGCAGTAATGTAGGTATAGAAGTATGAAACGTTTTATGCTCAAATCCAGTTGAATCGACGGGGCTGCTTTTCTTAGAACCACTAAAATTACCGGGACTGGTTATTGCAGCGACCGTACCTTCTTGCACATAATTGCAATTTTCTACGCCGCAGGTTTATGTCTCATAGGTGTGTTGGTTTTCGACATGACACCTTATGTCTGCGTACCTGATTATAAAATTTATTTGATTGTTCCAAGAACTTCAATCCCGAACGTATTCTCGTGCTGAGTCACGATTCATAGCGGTAAACAAAGTCTTGCTTCTTTGACGAGCAACACACCAAATAATCAATCGGAAAATCGCATGGTTTCAAAATCCCGGACTGGGCACACTTTCAGCAGACATCATGCTCACCAGCCTGCATAAAACTGCAGACTAAACAATCTACCAAAATACTATATGGCTTAATGCACACGCAAAGCTAAAACTCTACTGCAATCATGTGCTGACGATGCGACTTATTGCCAGTAGGCCTGATGTAGAGACTATTGCAGTCTTTTCCATGATCTTGTTAACCCTGTTATTTACTACGATTTTGGTGATCCAAGCTATTGACTAATAATAATTTGGTTGAAACAAATAATTGTTACTTACAAAAATTGTGTTGTGAAAATGTGTAACACAACATAACTCATTCCCCTACCACTAGGAGAGCATATAGTGTGGCAAGCAAATTTATTTGGGTAATGCTGTGCTTCACCTAAGCAGTTTTCAATTATTCTCTGAAAATATATGTTTAAATCTGCCTTATTCTGAGACTCTCAAGATATCTTTAGCGTTTTCATAGCAACACAGTTTTATACTGGTTCTCTTAAATCAGTGGTCTTCAACGTGGGTGAAATCGCCCCCCAGGCGACGGTTTTGTGCATTGTGGGAGTGATCTTGTGATTTACGACATTTGGGTGGCGATTTCAGTTTCCAGGGGAGCGATTTCTGCAGTTTAAACATACTAAAATTTCAAAAAAACAATATCTGTTACTTTGAAATCATAGCAGTTGATGCACTTTCGACTCCATGTTTCGCGATAAAGGTTATAAAACGTATCAGAGTGGTCACGTAACACTCAAACTATCATCGTTCTGTGTAACGCTTCGCTGTACCAACTATTCAAGAACACTGAGATTGTCACTGGTTGGGAGTCCAGCATTGCGGTTGCGATTCTCACAAAAATTATGAATGTGCAAGTATTTTGTTGAGTATAATGTTCAAAATAAGATGAAAAGCAGAGAAACTGTTGCACTGAGTAGTTCGTTACGTTGGGTGGACCAATCGTTACATGATCAACGTCACAAAAAGGACATCAAGCACTAATACTTACCAGCTTGTATACATCAGCAAGCGGGGTTTTGGGTATTTCTCGTATAGTATACGTTAATTATTTCTATCATACCGATTTTGGTTGAAAGCAACCAATGCTGATGTAGCTATCGGCAAATACCCAATCGCTTAAACTCCATTTTTCAAGAGGAAAACTTAAGCTTTTTTGAAGATAGTAAAAATGGCCCAACAATCATAACATTGTTACAGTACCACTAAATCATCGCATCCACTTTCGCGGCGATAGTGAATATTAATTGCGAGAGGCGGTCAAGTTTAGCTTAGTGAATTTTCGTCGTGAACTCTCACAAATCACTTCAACCGTATGTGTTATTAACGAAATTGCCTTGAAGCAAGTCTGCATGGCCTTCGGTAGAGCACTGCCAGACCATTGTTTCGTAGGCAAAAAATATGACCGTTCTTTNTCACGTGTTTTATAATATTTGATTAGTACCTTGAGTGAAACAATGTAGGCCTTGAAGTGTGTTCTGTTGTAAAAATACTGGAAATATGACTGTTGCGAGATGATTTACGTAGCATTAATAGCTAGTCAATTTAGTAATAGCTAGCCGTAAATTGTAAAACGTGCTTATCATGTTTCTCAGTCAGTTCGAGTGTTTTGCTGCCCTGTGGATATAGCTGTGTTGTGTGCATCTGACTTATGGCAGGGTATATTTTAATTTATTTGTTTATGACCAGACACGAAGTCCATATTATGAACACACACACTCTGCGTACTATGGACTTCGTGTCTGGTCATAAACAAATAAATTAAAATATACCCTGCCATAAGTTTTGAACTCCTTAGTTTAGCTAAGATGAGGTGTTTGGGCTTACTCGCTGGTCTAAGTTACTCTTTTCCTAGCCTACTGTACTGTTATACGGAGTTATGACAGGGTATATTTCAATTTATGTGTTTATGACCAGACACGAAGTCCATAGTACAGAGTGTGTGTGTTCATACTATGGACTTCGTGTCTGGGAAGTCCATAGTACAGAGTGTGTGTGTTCATACTATGGACCAGACACGAAGTCCATAGTACAGAGTGTGTGTGTTCATACTATGGACTTCGTGTCTGGTCACAAACAAATAAATTAAAATATACCCTGTCATAACTCTGCATAACAGTACAGTAGGCTAGGAAAAGAGTAACTTAGACCAGCGAGTAAGCCCAAACACCTCATCTTAGCTAAACTAAGGAGTTCAAAGATCCTTTTCGCCATCTGTTGTTTGAGGTAGGGGAAGATCCAGGGGGCGATTGGGACGATCGTCCTCCCTAAAACCTACGAAAGTAATTTTATTCACCACGATTTTGTGCAATTCGGAAAACAGCATTCACGATATAAAACCATTTTTGCCGTCCTTTGTTTTGTCACAGAAGTGTTGTGAAGTATACTTTACAGTAGTGAGCCCGTAACGAGACTTGACTTCCAAATTTTACGGAAATCGCCCCCGCTAACGTTACTGGCTGGATCCGCCCTGGTTTGAAGCTGGCTATGAAGTCATTCTGTTGCGGAGATCACACAGAAAGTTACATTGCGTAGAAAGTATCTGGGTTAAACACCTTTTTTCCAGCTAACTAGCATAAACGAATGCGACCACCATTCAGGAGCGTCTCACTGACACCCAAAGCGACGATGAAGCCCGTGTGTATTTCATAGACACGGATGTTTAAATTTTTGGATCTAGTGCAGTAAGCGTTTTCCAGAACTTTCGGGAAAAGTGAAGCTATTATTACTGGTGTTTCCCACGACGTATTTTTCTGAGAAAGGTTTCTGCCAAGTATTGCACACCCGTAATAAATACCGCAATGATTTTGACATGAACAAGACCGGTGGTAACGCCATAAGACTTAAAACGACCAACTTGCAATCTACGTTGAAAATGCTTGCAGATAAACACCATCGCAAGGTTCGTATTACTTGGAACCAGCTGTTTTTTAGGAAATGAATAACATTTATTCTATAAATGCATTTGCATTCATTTTGTTTGTTCGTTTTGTTTTGTGCTAACTATATAGCCCGTTTATATTTCATTAGCACTGAAATTATTTTCAAAATAAAATATTATTTTCAGACAACGCAGAAATTATAGGTAGGGGGCGATTTTCAAAAAAAGTTTCTGGAGGGGGTCGGTTGTACAAAAAGTGTTGAAGGCCACTGTATTAAACGAAGCATTAATGCAATTCTTAAAGATACATTTTGCATGTTAATGATAAAAAAGAATGTGTGCGCTTGTGCTAATCTCAGCTGGAGAGGTTAACTTTGATGCGCCCTGTTTAAATGAATGGCTTTTCAAAAATAGTGCAAAATAATAACTAAAAGCAAATGAAAACCTTTTTCAGAGCAACGTTTGGTTTTAATTTTGTTTTGAATTTTTTGCAAACAAAATGTCAATTTATGTCTTGCACTCAGAATTATTTCTACTAGTTTTTCACTTGTACAATGCACACCCTGTTCAGCGATTCAAAACAATCGTAGGTTTGCACATACGCTAAAATGTGCTTGAAACTTAGAAGCAGTTTGGTGATTGCAGGTATTTTAGTTTTATTTATTGCAATTTTGCTGTTTTCACAATTATTTTTTTTCGAATAAAATTGATAGATCTGAAGAGCAGTTGAGTAACTTATATCCTCAAAAAGAGGTTGCACACCATGTTGATTTTTAAGCATATTCTGGTCAAAACTTTAGAATGATTTGGGGGACATTGGAAAAGCTTTGAAAATAAACTCGATTTTTGTAGCTAATGACAAATACACTATAAATTACAATAGTGGGAAACAAAATCTTTCACAATAACTCCAACCAATAACTTGGTAAATGCAGACATAATTATTTAATACAAAACTTGCTGTTGAAAAATGCGGAAAAGAATGTGAAGTTTTTCTGAAGATTTGCACTTAATGTCAAGAGATGCAATGTAAATAATCTTAAATTTTCTAATCTTTTTCTTCTTTTTGTGTTTTTTTCTAATCAAGTTTACTTGCAGCTATAAGCGTTTTTTAACAGCAAAAATAATCCCTTCAGGAAAGTTGACCTATCTTGTCTATTCAAAAAGTTGATAGTTTTTAAATCCAGGAATGTAGCTCTTTCATGACAAAGACGTCATTCAGCGGCCATGGTTACTTGTTTACACGTGAAACAGAAAGAAGGTACAAAGCGAAAACGGAAGATCTTTGAAAATGCAATGGCAATCTTAAACTAATGCTTTGTTTTGGTTTTGCATGCTTTTGATAAATTATTTGAAACCTTTGTTTCAGGTTTCAAATAACCTGAAAATATTTGAAAAAAGTCTGACTGACTTTGCCAGTCAGAGTAAATTCTGACTATTAAAAGTGGAATACGCATTCTATCATGTAAAACCTAAGTAAGCTTGGGAGAACGTCTCAACAGAAAGGAGTCAGTTAACTTTTCGAACAGCCATAATATTAACGCCTCATTACTGTGTTTAACTTCAGTTTCTCCAAGTCTGTTGGCCGGATATTTTGCGCTTTTTTGCTAAGAGTCACAAACGTCGTTTTGAAGTTGAGTTTCAGGTAGGACTTAATTTTACAGCTGTGGAGGTTATGTCTTGCGTTTGCAGCAGCCGATAATCTCAGCATTAACTGCCCTACGAGCTTGACCTGCTTGCTTATTATTTGGCAAGCGGTTTGTCGACATTGCCAAAGAGTTCATTGACCTTTTTCAGGGCTCCGTTCAAACTAGGCCTGGCTAGAAAACGCCTCCTTCCTAGGCGATCTTCGGCAGATCGGCTTACATGAAGGCCGTAAATGAAGGTCATGGCAAGAAACGGTAAGGAGAAGAATTTCTACAACCGGATTCCCTGTCGCTAAAGCTTTCCCAGTAAATATATGTCAGCTTGCACTCGTCGCGTTAGCCACTATTTGCACGTAATCGTTTTAAATTCACAGTTTGGGTAAACAAGTGATCCTAAATGCGCGTACTTACTCGCTCGCACCACCGCCATCGCGCATCGTGGGCTTCGAAGAAAAGGGTATGCCGGGCGTCGAAAACCGGCGGCGTCTTGCCACATCGCCAGAGCAAATTTTCCGGTCTGTTCGCGCGTTTTCCTCGAGGACGCAATTGAAGAACAAGATGTGCCCAAATATGTTGCCATCGCGTGTCTGCACGCACTCAAAATCTGCACAACATTTTTCAGGCGAATTGAAATAGTTCAGTGTTGTCCATTTACTCGAAAAGTTCGCGTAAACGCAGCCACAGCTAACTGACATAATTTTATTTACCTGCCGTTTTATCCACTTATTTAGGATTTAGGTTATTTTTGGATTCCAGAAAAGAAGTCAAAGCAGAGAAAGCAGTCGCAAACAATTTTTTCCCGTGAGTAAAGGCTCACTCACACGTTACGGAATCTCAACCGCTGGAAGCGGCGAAAACTATGCCTCTGTGACCGGTGGACAGGACGTCGTAGTCAATTCGCACTTCAGCAGCTTCATTTTCTCGTTTGGTCCGAGGCCACCTTCCTTGCTGAAACCAGAGTCTTATATTTGTAAAGTTGCGCATCTTGAAAATGAAACATAAGACTGGGAAAAAATACTGTCAAGCTTGTTGAAGTCAACACAGTCACATCCTTTACGAACTGCTAAGACGCTCAGGCAAAATGCTGTTGAAAATCGAGAACTCATCAATAGAAATAGGATACAAAAATTGGTAGAATTTAAATGTTGCATCTATTGTGAAAACATCTGCTTCGATAACTTTTGTAGAAATTTGCGTGAGTGCTCACCGACGAAAACAGTAGTTTGACTTAAGCTGATTCGAACTCGTAAGCAGTTGTTCTTGTTAGGCAGAAAGTCCATAAAATATAGTGAAGCCTTACATGCCGTACTGCACACGAAGACTGGCAGCAATCAGAAAAGTCGTCGTGGAGGCAGAAAATTGATATGACCAGCCTAGAGGTCAAGCGTTCATTGCTTGAGGTGCATCGACCGTGTGCGAGACCTTCCTTGTAAATGTCAATCATTCACGGGGAAGGATGTTGCACTGGTGACGAGACGTTTCAAAATGTTTATGCCAGGCGCCTTCGTTTTTATCGCAACTTTTCATCTGTGGGCCTAAATTGAGAAATGATGGCTTCGCAGAAACGTCGAGATAAATGTTTGCGATGAGCATTTCTTCGTCAGTTAGTGCCAGGTCATTAGACCACCACAAATCTATCGGTTTTCTTTGCTGCTGTGCTGTCAATTTATGTGTTGTGACGTCAAAAGCGTCCGAGAGCTTTTGTGGCAAGGAGCAACGCAACAGGAATTGCTCTCATCAATTATCAATAAGCCAAACGCCCTGAAGTCAAGTGGTTTTGCAAGTCTTTACAGGTTAAACCGCAAATTACCGCATTACTCACAAGTTGTTTAACGCAAAGAATTTTTATTGTTATACCCTGGTGGGCATAACTTAAAGATAGGCACCCCGGCGCGCTTCTGTGCCGCACACTTTTTAGTTTTGTCTTGGCCGGCCGTCTTCGGTGCGTTGTTTTTCTACTCTTCGGGCCAGCGGCGAGGCTTTTTTTACGCGCGGGGACTAGATCCTTAAAAACACGCTCTGGCGGCAAAAGAGAGCTCATACTCCACTTCGCAGTCAAAGACAAGCCTGCTTCACACGAAGCCGTGCACCGTAAAGTGATTACATTCCTGAACCTAGAACTTTCTGCGAGTTCATCTGAGGAAGAAAAAAAGACTGTGAGCGGTGATTGGTGATTACTTGAGATAAACAGTTGCTTTAGCCCGATAAAAAGGATTATTACCTCTTTGGATTGGGAAAATACTGTATTCGTCAAGCTGGACGATATCTGACGTTTTTGGAATAAGAAAAAAATTGACCCGAAGCAAGACACTTTGGACGAAATGAAGATTTCCAGTTTGTTGGGCATCGTAATATCGACCATTATTGCTGGGATCTCTGCAGCAGTTCCGATACCTGAGGTAGGATATGTTATAAGCAATGCTGAAGATAATCGTTTTTAAGGTCCGTCAGGCGCCGGAAGATTGAAAAGGGCGTTGAAAAACCAGTGTCAAGCAATGCTTATTTATAGGGGCATAGTGGAGCAGGGATGTGTACCTGTTGCATGTGGGCCAAATGCGACCCGCATGCTATTCAGAATATTTATTATTGAATTTAGAACACAACATCGCGTCAAAACGAAACGCCGTCATAAGCAGATACTCAGAGACTAAGTCAAGAGAAGTCTTTCTCGGCCCTCATAGTTTTCTTTCCTTATGTTCTCAGGACCATATAGGAAGAATTTTAAGATAAAAGTAATTATTTTTTTGCGGCCCGCCAGGGATATTCCACAATTCACGCAACCCTTGCTATTAAATATGTTTCCAAACCCCTGTAGCAGAGCGTACATAAACCAAATAGTTTTTAAGGCATGTCCCCTTTCGTTAATCCAAACAAGCTTGCGTCACAGGCAGATTATTCTTCAAGACCCTTCTCGTGTCGTGTGAGAAGCTGGCGTGGTGACGCAAACTGATTGCTTCCATTAGCTCAGCGGACCTTCAGCTCTTCAAAAGCGTCCTCCGCCGGCGTGCGATTCAACCACATGATATCTAGGATTACTGCCATTGCCAGACTAGACCGTCGCGTCGTAGTGAAACCCGCGTATAGAGTCGATGATTAGATATGTCGTGAAGACAACAACCTGTCAGCGCGCGAACGCTGTCTGTATAAAAGCAGCAAAATTGCTCGGACGTTCATATTGATGACAAATTTTTAATTTACTTGGAACAAGCTGACTCCAGCTCTGCAATCAGCGTATTAATTCGAACTCTAGACATTAAAGCGGAATTATTATTTCAAGAGAGGCATGTTGCCTGATGCTTTGTCAAGGATGTAACGATGTAATTGCATCTTTTACTCTAGCAAGCAACCATTGCACCAAAATCCCGCATTTTATTACACGCGTGCCCATTCTAATTGCTTAGTAGAGCAGATAGTGTAAAAAATTGGGTGGGTTAAAATCTCTTGCAAGCCAACAACGTCAACATTTTTGGCAACACAAGGCTGCAGCAATATTTGTTTTCACTGCCATTAATAGATTTACCACAACGATTTACGCCCACTAGCTGTCGCTTGAGATTAAATTCAAGAAAAGGGGAAAATGTGTGAACCTTGCTCTACTACGAAAGGCGGAGATAACAGCTTTAATTTTTTCTTTTCACAAGAGAAGTATCAAGGGAAAGCATGTATATTTTCATAAAATATGTAAATGGCTATCATTTGAAAAAATGTTTCAATGTGCGCAAATACAGCGAATGTAAAAATATTTCTTTATTAAGCATTTGCTTTGTTTGTTGTGTAGTCATACAGATAACTTTTTGTGAGGCATAAATAGCTTATTGGTTGTGAATTACGCAGCAAGACTGCTTGCTGAATAAGTAAATTTGTGATGAACTAGAATTTTTGATAAAATTTAGTTTTCTCGCTTGCAGGAAGCTAATCGTGCAACAAACCGACGCTAAGGAGCGGAGCTCTTGTCTGAAGCTTGTGGATTGGTCCCTTAGTGAAAATTGCTCCCCTTAGTGAAACAATCTTCTGAACCTAAGAGCTAATGTACATTATGTGCCGCAATTTTTTTGCAATGAATGTAACAAGTCTTTTATTTGCAGAACCCAAGCAACTTATTGCAAAAGCTGATAAGATCCTTGGAAGGAAAAAACGGGGACAATTTTCAGTCAAACTTCGACTCCGAAACGGCAAGCATCCTCATCCCGAAGCTGATGCAGGCGCTTTCGCAAGGTGATGACCATTCTTTTGAATCGAGTTTTGGTTTTGTAGATAATTGTTCGCATTTTTTAATTTGATGATTAGCCTATTAAGAACAGTGTGGAAAATTTTTATAAAATCTTTCAAAAAGTTTTTGTGAACCTGGCCAAAAACGCCATAAACCAAAATAAAGTTCATGTAACCAATGTTATGAAACATTTTATTTGCAGATTACAACACCGTTTTGTCGCTCAGCGCCGGCCAACCGAGGAAGCACGTTAAAAGGGGAGCGTACAGAGTGTGAGTTAAGCTTCTTGATTGTTCCCTTGCATCATGTGTTGCTGCAATGTGCTTGTTCTGAAGCCGGTGGTTAATGCTCTAGCTATGCAGCTGCAGTTAATAACACGGCAATGCATGATTAAAAGTTAGTCGCTGCAGACGTTTTTTTCCTGCGTCAAGCGCGTTCGACGAAATATCAGGTTGTCAGCGCTTGCTTATTGAATTTCGTTCGTCTGGCGCAGGAACCGACCAAGGTGGCACCGACGACGGTGCGTGAAGGACGCGTACGGAAGATGCGTGAACATTTCGAGCTGCGGATTTATGGCGCCGGTAGACATCATTTCGCAAAACGAGCGTTTCGGATGCAGACACTTACACAACCTTGCGCGGGCGAGAAGATGGTGACCACAGGTGAGGTCAGAGCCGATCATCGGCTAAATACATTTGTGCTCGAACGAACAAGAACCCACCTCGGAGATTAATCTGCGGCCAAAGGATGTGCCGGCTTGATTGCTATGATTTTTAGATGCACCGCGTAAACATGCTTTGAACGATAGATGTTTACGAACTATGGGTGATGGTGAAGGAATGTCAGAATTATTTAGGATAAGTAGTTTATTTTCAAACGCAGTATAGCTTGTGAAAAACATTACGCTGAATATCACGCTGAAATCTTTTGCGTTTCTTTTACAGGTTGGTTTCTTTTTTACCGCCCAAACACTTTGAACACTTTTCCTTTGACCAAGCAAGCAAGCAAGCAAGCACGCAAAACACTCTTTTTCTGGCCTGTTGACGACGAAATAATAATTCGGATCTTCACCGAACCGACAAGAATAGTCACACGGCTGAGGGGACCGGTAGACTTGTCGTCGAAACTGTGTATCTTCTTGTCGTTTAAAGCGTTACTGCTAACTAACAGAGCAGCGTGCTTCGACCACCGACGCAAACAAAAACGTGGCCAGCCAACGCGAGTGAACACTGTGGCGACATAAAAGCAAGTTTAAAAGTTCTTTTGCCGACGAACGTTTGGCTGCCGCGCTGTTGCATCAAAAACGGGTTTCAATTGTTTGCTGTTGTGTTTGGTTTGATTTGGAACGGGGCGAGATTTTCTTGCGCTTTCCCGTTTCGTGATTGTGCTCACCAACTTTGCCTCACATTTCACTGTAGACTTCACCTTTTCTGCTTTTATTTATTTTACCTTCTTTCATTTTTTTCAAAGCTTCAAAGACATGTTTTGACGTACTTTTATTGATATGTGCTGCTGTACCGGCCGAAAGCAAGAAATATATTTAAAATTACGGTATGAAAATAAGTTTTTGCATTCAAGTTACTGCAGAATGAAAGAAAGCACCAAGTTGTACCTCGCTCCCAACCGTCACAACATAAAGTAGCAGGATCATTTACTTCACAAGAATTTATACAAAAAACAAAAGAGATAGAAAAATAAGCGCCAACCTGCAGTGTTTCAGCTCAAATGCTTTAGAAAGGTAAAAGATAAAATGGCGTCTAGGTTTGCTGCAATAAACCTGATTAAACATTTGGTCAAAATTACCGATATGTCTTACTGGGTACATACTGACCACGAAATTGTTATGCTAAGGTTAGTTACGGGAAAGTTTACGTTATATCCACTCATTACTAGAAATTAGTTCAAACGACTGGACTATCAAAACTAGACAACTAGAAAATGAAATGACAACGTCAAAGAGCTGTACTTGATCAGCAGTTTAAATTAGGTGTATATTTCATCACAGTTCAAACTGTAGAGTCTTAAATGCAAGTGATGACTTCACTATGACGAGGACTTGCAAAAAGTAGGTTTATTTTTTCTACTGAGCTGTAACCTGTAATCTACAATTCCTTCCAAAGGAAACAGAGCTTCATCAGCTATTAAAGTCAGCAAAATTAGGAACAAAAGTTGTTTGTCCATTGAATGCGTTGTCAACATGTCATTTGGTTCCCATCGCATTACTTTGTTTACAGTTAAATGAATTTGAACCTTAATGCACCTGAACTACAGTATTTTCGGATTTACTTTTGTCTTTGTCAAATTCGTTGATTGATAAAAATGTGCTTGCTTATTCCACGTGCTTATCTCGTCCTAAATGTCGACGCACAACTTTGGTAGCAACATATAACAATGTTTCACTGTTCCATCTGTTCGATTTGCGGTGGATACGTTCCGTACAAAGGAGGCTTGTCAATGGGAATTGGAATCCCATACGATTTGTCCCATGGATGGTACAGTGGACTTGAAATGTGTCCCATATCCCCTCGTAAAGTTATACGTAGCATGACTTTTTTGAAGTTGAATACCAGTTTTGAACTCACATCACAGCAAGTATTAGATCTAGGGGGCTCAGTACCATGGGGCAGTGATGCGAAGCCCCCGATTATAAGTTTTTTACTCTTTTTAAGGTGACAACTAAAAAAAGGTTACCCAATTTTTATTGCCACCCCGAATTGGACGCCTTCGGTGTTTTAGCCACGGATCTGTAGAGGCTAGACAATAGAAACGCACGCAGTATAACGTACCATCCATTAGCGGTTTCCTGCGACTCCCATGGGATGGGTTGGGCCAACAACAATTTGCTGTAGCATGGAGCACAAAAGTATCTAATGGGCAACCCTATTACGCAGTGAGCAAAAATTGCTTAAATTACATCAATCACTGCAGGGCATGTCTGGTTAGAATAGCACGGGGACAGTTTGCTTTCTGTGCTCTGGACAAAACCTGTGTCACTGCAGCTGTGGCCCCGATTGGTCTTTCTCGAGCACCAAAAATTATGTTCTGCATCTGTCCTAAACGAATGGTTTAAGTACATGGTTTTATTTTGCATTTATCATCGACAGTCAGCTGGGGTAATATTTCACGAATTGGCCAAATACATGAGATAAACACAAAAAATTTTATGACATGATCAATTCTAAGGCCTCACTTAAAATCCAATCCTTTCCAGCAAAGTCAAATAAAGTTATTTTTGTAAATTGATAAGAGAAAAATGGAATAACGCACATAAAATGGTATTTGCAAAACTTTTTACACCAATATACACAAGCAAACGACTGTAGTGTCAAGTTTCTAAACATAGATTGATAGATTCTGCAGCGCCTATGAGATAGGAAACGACAGGCTAATTTTCACTCACAGGCAAAATCTTAATCATTATTACCAGTGGCGGATCGAGATCTGCCGTTTCAGTGAGACAGCAAAAGGTCTCCAAGTTCAGGGAAATCATAGTGAAAAGCATAAAAAGATTATATACTTGTTTTAAAGACGGAATTTTGAAGAAGGTGGTTCCATGGTTAGTTGGGGACCAAAGGGATAAGTGCACAGAACTGTCCCAGCATCAGAAAAAATTAATTTATTGATGGATGTATAACAGTAACCAAGGTCGAGACCCGTGCTCCAAAGAGGTATGGATATATCCGGCTGAGAACTCTTTATCTAGTCAAAAGGGAAAAGTGTGCACCATCTCACAGAACGCCGTGCTTCAATAAAGAATTTTATGCCCCAGACGCACTTGGCCGCTTCACAGGCGTAAAATTCTCAACTTTTGCCATATATTGGCTGAGGAGGAATTACTACCAGAAAGTTACCATTCATCATTCTGTACAACTTTGCCTGTCAGAAAATAACGAAAGTGGTCCGTTCAAGAAGCGTTACCCAATGAGATTATGAGTTGCTACGGACAGATCAATGTGATTTTGTGGGAGGTAAAAATGGAGTCTAAACGTTTTGCGATTTGAAAGCAGTTGAAATTACTGAAAACCAACCAACACGCTGTACAGATCTGTCAGAACAAAACATATGTTTTCGTTTGAAAATACGGTTGGAAAAAGAACTTTCAACAGGCAGCATTTTCCGTGAATGTCAAATACGAATGTGAACAGAAACGCTTCAGCAAAGTCCTGCTTTGCAAATCGTACGCACTGCTGTTGCAATCCTTGGTATCTGAACGTTGACTTCTTGCAGTCATGTCATTACAAGCAATGCTTCTAACGCACAGTGCAAGTGTTTATTGGCTTCGCTGACGAGCATATTTGCAGCAACTGTCTCCGTTTAGGCTGCGCGGCTGAAATATCTTGATAAGGACAATTTCAGGAATTTTGCGCAAGAACGTGGAGTGGTCGGTTATGCGGTGCTGCGCGAGCCACAGGGTACGGAGTAAAATATACAAAGACG
>JGI24022J15233_10000467_pt1 | contig 25785 bp, 14 predicted proteins | sample Ectturendosymbi2_FD_15233 | JGI IMG/M metagenome (IMG submission 15233)
AAGCAGTCGTTCAGCGAGAGGTTATGTCGTATTGAGTTCTGCCAGGCGGGAAACTTGTCACGATAGTAGGGAAACCTTTTCATAATAAAGTCGCAAATGCCACTGAGCGTCAATTTTTTTTCCGGTGATTGCAGTATCGACATCGTAATAAGAGCGATATACGAGTATGGTGGTTTTACATGCTTTTTAGATTTCTCGCAGGTTTCAGTTTCGTCTTTTTCGGATGTGTTTCGGCTGGTTTCTTCAAGTTCATCGCTCGGGCGCATGTTGTCATCCAAGTTAGCGCTGCTAACTGACGCCGAAGGCGACGCAGCAGAGCAATCCGCAACATCGGCTTGGGCACGTTGGTCCGCCGAAATTTGAAGACTGGAGTCCGGCGAAAAAACGCTTTCGCCTTGATGTGGCCAGTAGGTCGAATTGTGACTGTCGCTTGGTCGTTCGCACTGTTTGCTCGCTGGAGGTGACGACGTTGAAGTTACGTCACCATCTTTTACTGAAGAAAATTAAGTTTTCAGTCAATGAATAATCATTATTTGAAATCGCTATATACTGCCACCATAGTTCGTGAAGTACGCAACCCTATTTACAACAAAACTTTCAGCAATCAGTACATTCAAGAGCCTAAGGAAAGTGTTAAATTGACTTTTTATAGTATGCTACAGTAAGATTTTCCCTCATCTATGCATTTAGTTCAGTGTGTTTTGTTTCAGATATTTCCGCATCTGGTCTTTTCAACTTGCGTGAACTATGCGTATATGTTCTTTGCACAATTCCTGGACTACCTTATTATGGTTGGCACTGCGCGCTGCCTTTTGATTTTTGGCAAGTCGTTATTATTTTTGTATATTCTTCATTTTATCGCAACTGTACTTGTTGCACTTGTTCGGTTAAACTAAACTTATTTTTGTAAATATTTAGAAAACATTTTTTGTTTCAGAAGACGGCAAATTATATTCTGCTAAATGCTTATTTCTGGCTGTTGCCAACATACGTTTTTTTAAGGTGTTTCGGGTCCCTAGAATTGAAAATCGGGTCCCTAGAATCAGAGAAAATTATCATCGGGTCCCTAGAATCAGAGAAAATCGGGTCCCTATAATCAGAGAAATCGGGTCCTGCAGATCCATACCGGGTACCTAACATTTTCCTTAAAAAAACCCTGCAATATATAATGTTTTTCTTGCCGCTAAACGTTTTCCCTTTAAGTAGTGTTGGAATATGCGTTTCTCCACATAATTGGCTTTTTATTATGACTTGTTGCAAGTTTATCCATAATTGTGATCTTTTGCTCCACAGACTGTAAGATGATTGTACGCAAGAAAATTATGCATCGCCCAAGCCCCAAAATAGCGTTTCTTCAGCATCTAGGTTGGCAAATGTCAATGCGAGTGAAGCGATTGGCACATTGTGTGTTTACAAGCACATGCTTATCCCAAATTACAATTGATTGTTTTTGCAAATAGACCAGTATCTAGCACGTATATCTAGTGCTTGATAAATTTAGCTTAACCTGCACATGATGGAGTTAAAGTCAGGGACTTCTAAAAACAAACGGTAAGAAAAAAATTGCCTAATATCGCGGCCACTGATAATATTACGGTACACCCCCACACAACACTTGAGCTGTAATACCAGTTACTTGAAGCCATTATTATTACCTGATCAACGACTGAGCTAGTTTTTACTTATGTTCTACTAAAGCAGGAACTGACCCTGACTATCCAAAGAAAGGTTGCAAAACGAAAAAGTTTTACATTGAACACGGTGACATTTTCAAATTTTCGATAGGGCAGAAAACTGTTGATTTAAAAAAGTTGCGAGTAGAATTTATCATAACAAGAAGAAAACGTTCACAAAATTAAAAATTGACACTTGAAAACGGCTGTGGATGATGGCTCCTCAAAAACCAGGCGAGAGGTTTGAAGGCCGATTAATACTTTTCCAGCTACTTTATTGTTAATTTGTTTTAAAAGCATCGATGCTACTTGCAAGGAATGTTACGAATAGAAATATTAACATTTTTTCCTGTTCAAACACGTCAAGTTTATGCTTGACACCGTGTGAAACGGCAAACAATAATTATGTTTACGGAGTAAGGGAAGTTTCCCAAGCTAAAGTATATTTATGACCAACCAAAAGCGAAGATGTTCTATTGAAAAAATTAATATGTAAAACTTATCAGTCCATACAAAATTGATCTGCATTGCCTAGTATACCCCAAAATCCGTTATCACAATCTTTCGTACCGTCGCACACAAAAAAGAAGTTGACACAGTTCAAAAACTGCTTGAACCAGCGTGTTACTATAAATCAGCAAGCCACCTACATCTATTGCTACATAGTGGTTTACCTGTGGACTGCCCTTGAGGAGAGAACGGTTCCACGAGGCCAGTTGCCGGCATTCGATCTCTGGAATCACTCAGTTGCTTGTGAAGCTGTTCCACGGCCAAGTTCATGAACTGCAGAGCTGACATGTTCGTTGAGGTGCGACTGTCAGCCGCCTTTCCCTCGAAATAAGATGGCGGAGTGGATTTCAAACGTGACTGGCCGTCAGAATAGTGTCTGTTTTGAAAAGCGTAACGATCTTCTCGTTCATGATGAATCTTGACGTGGTCCGTTTCGCTTAGCTGGGCCAAAATGGCGTTAGTCTCTCCTGATGAGTTTGATGGAACAGAGTAGTCCTCAGCAGCCTGCTGCGAACTGAGCGCCATTGCTGATGGCTGAGCTTGCGCCTGGCTTATTCCCTCGCGCACCTGGAAGCGGCCTCGGTGGTTGCTCCGACTCTCACACCTCTGCACAGTCATTCTAGAATGTTCAACGCAGGAGAGCGTCACTGCTCCAAGTAGCAAAATGTCAATAAAAAGTTTGTGGTTCTCGCAGCACGACGTCAAGTGTGTTGGAAGGGACCAATATGAGTTCTGGTGTCGCGTTCGGTTGTTCGGATGCGCCGTGGACATCCGTTGCCCGGATACAGGAACTTAAAGCGCGTTATCAGAGTTAGCCATTCAAATGCTGAAACACAAGTAGATACAAGCAGGTTATACTTTTGCAGGCACGCGACAGTCATCAAACTAAGGCAAGGGCTTACGTACAACGCAAGACCGCATTACTCGACATACCGAGAGTAACTGCGCCAGCGATTCACTGGGATTACTCTACCAGCTACCGTTTTCAATGTGGAGATTTTTCGATACTATTCGTTTTTCCTCGGAAAACATCCCCACCACACATGTAATTTTTCTCCTGCTCGCAGTGTTGCAAGTTGACAGCTGATGTCACCAAGCTGCTCGTCAGGTTTTTTATATGCCTATGATATTTCTTCCACTCTCAAAAACAGCCAAATCCCCCTTGGAAGCGCTTCGTTTGCAAACAGCAGTACAACCACTGGCCCCACTACTACAGCAACAGCAAGTACATGTCCAGTAATCAAGTCCACGCTACCTAATTTCAACGTGAATGGACAGCGGGTACAGTGGCTCACCACCAACTAGCCCCCATCTTCAACGCTACTAGAATATATTGACCGCTTCACTGTCGCTTCTTCTAAACGACGCAGAACGAAAAAAATGCAGTGAAAAAATGTGGAACTCATTTGACACTTGTACACGCGATGCTTCGCAACATTGACGAGCAATTCGCGACATCAAAGCGCAATCTTGACAATCTGGTCGGAAGAATAAACGACTCATGATATTTGTTCTTCGCGGCACAAGCTGATTATCGCAATAGCAAACCAATTGCCGACAGACCATGTCGTTTATTTGTAACGTGACGGTCCACTTCGCTTCGCGGCTGTTACGGCGTTCTTGTTCATTGAGCTTGGCCTCGTTTCGAATTACCGTTTATGNAACCGCAAAATCAAGAATTGGTGCAAAAACCTGTCACTGCGCCCCAAATTTTGGCGTACGTGACTAAATTTACAACTCCGAAGTAATGCTCGAGTAGGCCTTCGTTTTACATTCAGGAAAAAACGAAAACGTAACTTCCTTGTTTTGAAGATTGCGACCCACTATCAACGTGTAGGCCTTGTTTTATGAAACTTGAAACGACTGCGCTTTGCGCAGCGGACCAAAGAAAAAAAACAAACTGTTAAACTGCGGATATTGCTTTGAATGAGTGCGTGAAAACCCTATTATACCTAACAGAAAGCATTTCGTTAAGTGCAAAAATATTCACAATCGACGACAACCTGCATAAAGAGTTTGCAGGCAGAATTTTCTCTTGGTCCTAGTCCAAATACATAGAAATCGTACTGAATGCAACAAAGCAGCAGTACTTTTCCGAACAGATTTTGCAAATCTGCCATACCTTGTTTTTAAATTTACTTGCGTTTTAATGGAACGCGCACGTGTTCCGATTAATAAACAAATACAAATTTCGTTGTTTCTTTCGGGAAACACCTTTTGCTTCTTCAGCTTTGAGGAGCCGTCCCCATACGTTGCATTTTCTGATCATATGCTTATCTGTTGCAATACAAGAAGCAGTAGTTTCCAGTGCCGATAGTAAGTTTCAAATGTGCATGCCTTTTGCAAAAATCTGCATCGAATATTTTTTACACTGCGAAAAGTTTCAGGTGTTACGGAATATAAAGATTATGTCCCGCGCTTCGTAGGAATCCAAAATGGACAATTAGTCTACATTTCTACAAAAACATTGCTTGTTAGAAGGTAAAAATTTGGAGGCAACGCGAGACAATCTCATTATTTCACGTTTAAATTTTAATGACTCGTTCATTTTTGGCATCTTCAGTTCGGTTTGACTGGCTGAAATCGAAAGCAAATCGGTCCTTCTGAAACGGATAAAAGAAGAAAAAGTCAACAGGATTTTCCACAAACACTTTAGTGAAAAGGAGGTAACGGTATGAAGACGAGAGGATACAAAATATCTTTTTTGAAGTTTTGAAACAACATTTCGGTTTTACTCAAATGGTTCAATTTTAACAAAGAAAACAGCAAAATTTTCTCAATTCGTTAGATACATCTTGGCACAGTTTTGACTATGCCACCATTTTTTACATTTTCTGTATGTTTTCCTTGTTGTACGTTCCGCAGCGTCTACAAACCGTCATCTCGGTTTAAACATTTGCTCAAGCACAAGGTATTTTTTATCTAAAAAATCTTGAAAACACTTATGATTGTTTAATTTTAAACAAAGATTTTCCCTTCTGACTGTTTACACTAGATAAACAGCACATCAATTGGGCTTTCCTCAGTCTAACCTGATGTTGCAAAAAAAAACAAGTTACTCCAGCGAGAAACATGATCGCCCAGCTTCTGTTTTAGTTTCAAAGCTTAACCTTTCATCAGAAGAAATGACGTTTGCTTTTTCATGTTCATGTCATGACTTTCATCAGTTGCGGAGCGGGGAACAACTGCGCGAACTCTCAGCTCCGTTTACGACCAGCAACTTAGTTTCCTTCGTCTTTCGAAAAAGTCGTAAACAATGTCACTTGCAATGGCCACTCTACTTCTGTCTCTGCCCGTGTTTTTTCGTCTTACTGTGAACTTCTGTGAGCAACGTGAAGATCGAAATGTGCTCGCTTGATTCAGTGCAACGCCAGTTTCACTTTTCACAAAATGGCGTGACTCACGTTGCAGTCATATGGTCGCGTTCTATGATTAGGTGTCGCCGACACTTTATTACGTAACTCGGGCTATAACTGTGGATCTCTTCCCGATTGGCTGCGTTCCTAAATATTTCCGTTGGTCTGTTACCACACTAACACTTGACCCTTAGGCTATGTCTCCCATTTGCCGCTGTAGCACGCTAAGTTGCAGCTTTATCAAAAACATGTGCCAAGACATTTTCTTTCAATCTACCATTAACTACCGCTGATGGTCTATCCGCGGTATAGACAGCAGGCTATTCCACGACTCCGTATTTGCTGACTTCAAGAGCTTGTCCGAGCACGAAAGTAATATAGTGGAACAAATGTCAGCTTTAAGATCGCTTTAACGGCCCATCCAACTTCTATTCAATAGGTATACAATAAATCATATCAGCGAACAGATCGAAAACAAACATTACTGAAGCTACAGGGGTTTCACTGCCGACAAGTTACCGCCATTGTTGTTCGCGGATCGCTTTATCTGCCTTGATTTTAGTTGCTTAGAACCGCCGAGGTAAGAAAGACAGCTGAGATCTCAGAGTAATCTAACATCGTTGCTCTCTCTGAATAACACCCGATAAAACGCGCGTCTTACACCCCGGCAAAAAAATCCAACTTTCCACCGCCTTGCAAGCTCGTACAAGAACTGAAATGGCATGATGGCTATGCAGCGTGCATTCCAAACTGTCTGTTTTTCTATAACTCAAAGTACTAAAGCAGTTAGGCCTGTTCTCTGCTGCCAGACAAGACGACTAAAACATGACTTCATGATAACAACAGCTTACGGTCCTGATGCATCAAACAGCATCTCCATAAAACAGCATGTTTTCTCACTTGGATGAAACAGCTGTTTGTCCGGTACCATCTGGTGCTACGTACATTATCTTCCGCTACCGAGCAACGAATTCGACACTTTTATTCACCACGGAAAGCACTTGCCATTGCTGAGGCGTCGCGACACCGCGAAAGTGTCAAAATGACGCCCGGGCGGCAGGCGTGGTGACCGAAGTGGAAGTTGCCTGCGCGGCGCTCGGTCTGCGAACATTCTGTCGTGCAGTCACCGCTAATCGAAGAAGAAATAACGAATCGGAGACCATTTCGAGCCGAGCAACGGCGTTGCTCCGCGCGAGCTATAGCGATGCCGCCAAGCATAATCTTCCTTCGCGCTTCCTGACGGCCTGTTTCGAACTTCTGTGTATTTCAGTTTTTGCAGCATACAGCAACAGCAAGATCACTTTTGCTGCTTTTAAATTTTTTGGATTAGCGGTCTTCAAGTAATTTGACAGATGCTTTATTACGGCACGTCTGTGGCACGAAGTAGCTCGGATGAAAGGACAGATTTTGTTCTTGCAGCAACCACTTAGTATCAAGTTTTATTTTGTTCAGACAGCGGATCGCGGTTAAATTGAAAATGCAGCGACAATCATTTTTTATCCAACACTTTCACCGATGGAATCTCGCTGCTCCACAGATCATAGCCACATGATTCTGCAAATGAGAAAAACTGCTTTCCAGATGTGAAACCAAAGCTTTATTGCATTCGAAGCTTCAGGTGCTTTTAATGAGGTCAAATCGCTAACTTCACAATTTTGTTTAAAGCGGTTCTTTTTCATCCGACAGTCGCAAACCAAAACCTGGTCACCGTTGAATTCGTGTGTGCAGCGGGAAGACTGTGCTTTTTCAACTACGTTATAAATAGCAACTTTCACGATGGTCGTAGATCAGCTGTAAGACGCCAAACCCCACTGCTTGAAGACACATGATTTCTAGTATTTTGCTGATTGACATAAGTGACAGAGTTTCTAATTATATGTTTAATAGTCATTGGGAACTTTAGAAGAAGGTTGCCGACACCAAATTAGCGAGACAGATGTGGAAATACGCAGAAAAGTGTGCAAATGATCACGAACGTCAAATTTTCAAAAGATTGGGGAGGAATTGAACAACAGCTTATTGGATAAAAATGCATCATTTCTATTTGTTTACTGACAACGCAAGTTGACGCCCAATTTTCCCGATATGCGGGATATTTTGATTGCCGCATTTGAGCTACAACACTTCAACGCCTGTATTTCAAATTTCCATTGATTTTTTGGGTCTAAAGTAAAAGACCCTGCCAAGATTTTGTTGTATAAAATTTCAACATTGCTCTTTTCCCGTTAAATTAGCATAAATTTAAATTATATTTCAATGATTTTGCTGTGTGTTAGAAAATACAGTTGTATATCCCTGGTACCGACCGAAACTTGTTTTGTAATATTGAACCTGCAAAAATATTGGAATTTACTTGCTTGGTTTATTGCATTTCTTGTATTACTGTTCAACTCCTTTTAGCAATCATAAGAGGATCCACAAGTAAATTGTGATATAATACGCAGATCATAATGTTACAAAATTACAATTTCAACTTTAAGACAAAAATTCGTGTTTCATGAGAAGAAAAATTGGTCGAATCAACATGATGACTCACGTGACGTTTCCGCCAACTTGATAAGCATGTTTTTGTAGTCGGGAAACAATTTGGTTGACATTTTTCATTGGCTAATCACCACTCACTGTCAAAATTTTATAAGGCACCGCAGTAAATGAGGAGGTCTCTAGCATGACATCCACCTGTGAGCTGGAAAGATTCAAAACTACACAGGTGCTGTGTTGAAGAGACGTTGGTGTTTTAGACATATCCTGTTCGCAAGCGGAAAAGACAAAAGTTGAGAACCGCACAGGTCTCCAGCCATACACAACGTCTATTTGAACATTAAGGGTGGTCAGTGAAAACTTTTTCGGTGAAAACGCCGGGTGGGTTGCAGGGCGACTTTAGTCTTCGTCTGTAGTGAAATCTGGATAGCTGTCAAAAGAGTCCATAAGCTTTGGCTTATCCTCTCTGCAGTTAAGTTTGATGAGTATACAGAACAACTGGGACAGAGCCACCTAAATTCAAACGTGTGTTCCGTTAATGAAAACTACAGGACTCCATTTGCATTCGGTATTACGACCAAGTTAATGTTTAGTGAGGTAACCAGAGGTTTGAGCCATGAGGGAAATTTAGCTGGGAGGGGCCCCCTGGCCACTGTAGGGGACCCACTAGCCAACGCTCAGAAAAAAACGTGAGAAATGATGGTGGATCCGGATGTGGATGGCTACAGTATAAGCCTAAATCACCGGAAATACTTGGAAAAACGCAAAAATACAACAGCCTTCTGAAAACTAAAAGAATACTAAAACCGAAATACAAGCTAAGTGGAGTCCGGCTTTTACATTTATCTTGCCAGGGGGAACGATTGGTCCCTCTTCCCTTGTCAGTTACGACACTGCTAAGCTGGCTCAAATGTAATTTTATAACAAGGTACTCCTACAAACAGCACAACTCAGTGTTCAGAACAAAGCAACTTGAGCCCATCTGAAATTGGCATCGATAACTGAGCAAGTATTGTTCTTGCAATAGACTATGAGATGTCACCATCGTCCTTAGGTCCAAATCTCAGAAGAGGTTGGTTATTTGGTTTCACTTAACTCAGGCCAAACTCATGCAAGCGTGCTCATCAAATCGCTTTGTAATGTGTGAAACGGAGCTCCAGTATTCGTAAAGGTAACTGTGACGTAGAAGCCACCCGTCTGACTAGAGATGAATCGCCTCGTTGCATGCCAGCACGATATTGCCACACGGATTACCGTCTTGTCCATTCGCTTCTGATCTTTTGATAGGCTGTCAGCGAACTTGTCGCAGAAGTAACATGCTGGAGCGCTCATATTGTTTAATTCAGTTTGCAGAGAATGCCTGATCAGAAAAGTAGTTCGCCGTAAGAAATTCGAAAAACTTCTTTTGACACAATGTACTGAAGAGATCAAAAACAATTTTAACCGAAAAATGGCGGTGACATTTTGAAAGGTTTCAGAAAACTCTGTGCGGTACTTCACTACTTGCTCAATGTGCGGGATAATAATGTATAAACCGAGTAAACCTCCAATCACATTTTTTATGATTTAACAGATTTTTATGATTGTTTGAAAGTTTTTTCATATGGCATGCTTTAGCAGCGTTCTGAGCAACGGCACATGAAAGCTCATACCATAAAACCCATTGGAAAGCAGTAAATGTTTCAGGACCAATAGCAACCTCGCTTGGGTTCGAAAGTATGTGAAACAACTGTGTTTTGACAACTGCCATCAACTTTTGGCTTTGACAGTAAACTCGCGAGAGGAAGCGCGGTCTGTATTACATCATAACTAATACAGAGAAAAGCAAATGTTTGCTCTGACGAACATAGCAATGAAATGTTTTTTCTGGACGATACGTCGATGGGACATCAAACGACTAAATCTTTCCGTTGCTGTAGTTTCATTTTGGTGAAAAGTTTAATATGTAAGAATAATTTACAGCTGTTTGGAGAAAAAATGTTTTTGATTCGTGACGTTTTGGTGCATTCCAGCGTAAAATAAGAGGCTAAGCACTTTTTAGTTTTTATAAATCTAACAAAATCCTCGTGCAGGAAAAAACAAAGTCTAAGATTTGAAACTATCAAACCAATTAGTTTTGGATATTTTGAAAGAGAATGATTGATGTCCGGGCCTGGCCGTTTCTCAATTTCTCCGAAAGGCGCAAAACACTGTTTGCGGATGATATTATGTGAACAGGGATGGCATCGTGACGCATCTTCAAGGCTGCAGTTGCACAAATGCAAATGTTATCTAAACAAGGCCATGTGTGGCTTCAGCTAAAATGAGTGTAAAGCCGATGTCCTTAGGAGCCGGTGAAATGAAGACCAAGCACTGTTGCCGTTTTGTTTAGGGTCAACGTTTTTTATTTGATCAAGGTGTCTACCAACAGTTTAATGACCGTTCCCAGTCGTCGTAACGCCGCCACAACCTATATGCAGGAAAAACATTTCAAGCTATTCATAGATATGAGCGGCGAGCTTGCTTGCAACTGGTGTCACCAGCGTATTTTTTTCAAAGCTGTTTCCGCTTGACGAATTTCTTAATACGACCTTGGTACTGTTTTCTCGGAGTATCCCGTTTCTGTCCGAAGCAGGAGGGTAATAGTATTTCCGAAAACGTTTGCAGCTGTCGTATGCCTGGCCACTTCATAACTTCGCCTGGAACTGTGACTGGAACATATACCGAGCTGTCAACAACGACGAAATCAAAGGTCAAATCCGCCTAAACCGTTACTCCACCACAAAGAGATTTGGCATGTTGAGAAAATAACAAAAAATGTGTAACCATAATAATTCTGTCCAGGAACATCTCCAGAGAATTAAAAACGTGATGGAACTCTTAACTTCCATCGAAAGCAGAAGTGAGTGATGATACCCTCGACATATANGGGAGTATCACCATCGGATATCATGNCATGACAAATTTGCATTATGCTGTCATAACTCAGCTAATAATGCCNGTTTTTTCGATTTGACAGTTGCAAAATGAGATGAAATAGGTTTTTCACAGAAAGCAGTTGTGGAGCTTGTCCATCAAGCAGCTATGTTTAATCTTCGCTTGGTAAGCAGAGGCAGTGGAGGTCGTGGCTGCTTCTAAAGTTACTGCATTTATTTTCTGTTTTTGACAGTTTCAATTAACAGGCTAAGATTTTGAAGCATATGTACTACTGAACTAGCAAAATATTGTTCGTTTCTGAATTTACCCCCAAGAACTTGTTACAAGCAGATGTGTTAAAATAAACAAATTTGTGTTGTGTTTAGAAAGAATACGCATGTGCCAATGAAACACAATAAATAAATATATGTGGTCAATCAGTTGAGCTGAAAAAAACTAAACAGCGTGATATGGCGTGCGCAGCAGTAACGGCCAGCAACCAAGTTTTCAGTAGTTCACAAACAGAATGCTTTCTGTGCACAAAGTACAACGACCACTGGATGTACCATCACCAGGTAACACACCATCGGCAGCACTACACAGCAACCCCTTCGATAAACTCATTTCTCTGCATCGCCAGATCTGCGCAGGCTCTGGCTCAGAATGATAAGGCGTGGCAGCAAATGGAGCAGGTCTCGTCGCGACTCTCATAGTCCCACTCAATGATTTGAGTGTTTCTGAATATAACGTGTTTCAAAACTTGTCGACTGACAGCTTTGAACTGTGCACGCACTCCTGCAACCCACTCCGCAACGACATTCATTTTGTTAGTGACTCACAAAAGGATTGATTAGCTCGGTGTGGATCAGATGTCTCCTGATATTTGACACGGTGACCCCGTTTTTGAAGTTCTCGGAGGGCTCGGTGTTTTGGGTGCCCAAAATGTTGACTGCATGAGGAATCAGTGTATTTGAAACTCACCGAGTTTGTCTCATATTGCTGCAAATTAAACTTTAAGTTTGAGTTTCTTCTCGTAGCTCTAATAATAACGTGTGCAGTAAAAACATGAGAGACACATGTATTCAAATAGGTCGATTCTTGTTTTTAAGGGTAACAAAAATCCTTCTAAAAAGGCTGAATGCTTCTATTCGCATAGCTCATGTATTTCATTTACTTAATGGTGTAACTGCATTGAAAAGAAAACATTTTACGAGCCATCAAGTGCAGATGAAAATCAATATAGTGGCATCTCCAGCTTTTTCAACCTGACCGCTTCGAGCAATGTTTGTGTCCAAAGTGTGCTTATTTGAGTTCACGGATTAACATTTCTGCCCAAAATATCACATACAGATGCTTTTCACCGTCTTCGCTGCAGTCGATTTATCGGAATTTAGTGACATGTTTAACTTTGCATTGGGTCAGGGATAGTCCGCCGCCTTACTGATGCTTAGCAGTAAACAAACTGCACTCTTGAAATTTTCCTCTGAGCACGCATAGAATGCACCTTGACCTTATTTTGACTTATCATAGCAAATCTTCGGAACCGCTACATTCAAACGTATTTTTCAAAAGGTCACGTATGCGGTGAGACACAAGAATATGTTTTGTTTCGATTTAACGGTCACTTCAAAAGAGACAAGGCTCGCAGCACCTGGATAGGGAAAGAGATTTTGCATGATTGGTTTGCTAAACTTCCTAAACATACGTGTGACACAAACGTAGAACCCATGAAACGGCGTCGTTCACTTACGCCGATTTTCCAGTATCGCTCTAAAAGTATAATGTCACTCATTTGTGCAAACAAGTCAACTTGGAGAAACGGGCATAAAAGGACAAAAGAGTTTTCAGATACTGCTCCATGCAATCCTCATTTTTCACTCGAAGTGTTGCCTGAAGGCTTAAACTAAATGGTTGTAGCATCGGCAGCAAAACACACAAGTCACTTCCACCATGTGAACACATGCCGGGCACTTGCACCGCAAGCTTAATTGCCCAGGGAACACTCATGGCGAAGAGTGTGATGATCGCCAAAGTAAAACAATGAGCGACGGGATCAAAGCTGGTTGACCTGGACTGAGATGAGTTGTACCAGAACAAACGACAACCGAGTACACGAAGTTGCTGTCATACAAGCAGATTGCTTTTGTTGCGATGGCAGCGGCTCTTTTGAAGACGTCATTGGGTTTGATGCAGAATCTTATTCTGGAGGTCGTGTTGCTTCAGCTGAGCGAACTTTTGCGCAATTAAAAGAACCAATCCGTGAGACTGTGCAAATTGTGCGCACTGAAAAGTAACATGAGAGTTTTATACAGACCCTCGGGCTGCCCGCTGCAGCACCGAATGTGAAATCCAGTCAATTTGCAAGATGTGTACACAACAGCATCGCAGCCTTCTCACGACTACTTCCTCAGAAGTAGTGCTTATTTGATGTCAGCAGACCAAATCAAGCAGTAAGTCATGCAAAAGTAAATGAAATTGCTTTTCGAACATTTAAACATCTCAAAACGCATGGATCTGATACAATTCTCATCATGATTCGCAGGACTCCGAGTCAACGCACCAACAATTACAGTAGCTCTGCGCAACAACACCATGCAAAGCAAAATCGCAACCAACAGAAGACATGGCTCGTTTTCGAAGAACTTTCACTGCATATCAAAGGTTTACAGAAAAATTTTCCAAAAACTACCCCATTTACTGAAATTTCAATTCCCTTCTAAGATGCATTGCGGCTGCTGTTAGAAGACCCTTCTTGTAGTGCTTTGTTAACATACATCTTTCAAAACTAACGGGATACATGCGACAGGCTGAGAAGCTACACCCGAAAATAACTCTTGTGATAGATTGTTTGTGGCACTCTGCTAATTTTTAATTATCAACTCGAGGAAGACTATATGCCACGCAAAAACCCAATGTTTTATCTAAATGTATGCAACTCGGGTGCGCCAGAAAATGTTGCAAAACAAGTTCAAAAGGTTGTTTTTGTAGAGTGAACCTTTTCACGTCAATCTTCTCTTGAACCTTTCAGAAAACTGCTTTGTCTGCCACGTCTGTAGAAACAGAGCTGCGTTTCTCCCGTAATCAAACAAACCACACGATGGTAGCAAATTCTATCGCCAGCACCTGCGCGCAGTCGAGCGTGTGTTTATGATCACTGATGGCTAAACAAACATCGAACAAATGATTGTTTTTGCCGCATTTTTGTCCTAAACAAGTGCGTGGTAATCGCAGCTACAGGAAAGTGTTCGGAAGTTACATTATTAAACAGCTCACTGCTTCAAGCGATTTATTCCTAGTTTTGGCGTCTGAAATTTGAACAGCAATTTTGTTTGAATTCGGTGGGCATTGTCCCACTTTTCCTGAAGACGAACATTCCGGTGGAACGAATGTGATATTTTTTGTGCCCACGATTTTCAACGACTGGAAGATTAACTGGCTGTGAAAATTAACGACTCGAACACATGCAGCCAATTAGAATCACTGTCTGGTGCGATCACTTGAATGATCACACGTATATCTGTAGGCCTTTTGCTACAAATGCAAATCGCCACATGACCGGTGTGCAAGTTCCGAGAATATATGCAAATAACGAAAAACTAAAACTGCTAATGGTCCTAACACCGAAACAAACTTTTAAAAAATTGCTTTAATGTATCGTGCAAAAAACGAATGCTTAACTTTCTAGATTTTTCCCTACAGGCCACAGTGGTTTCAAGTCGAGCCTGAGTGCATCTTTCTCGACCTTTCAGAAACAGAAATTAAAAGTGTTGCAAATGCCACAGAGCTTTGTGGCAGGTGCAAGCCACTTAGCGGTGTCACTCACCCCACGCCACACCCAGCTCCTGCTTGTGTACAGCCCAAGCAAGTGACGTCGGCAAGTAAGCAATACATGATACGACAGCAGAAATAGGACCATCACCAGCATAGTTAATCAACATTGGCTGCGTCTGTCAATCGGCTCGTTTCACACCGTATCGGGATTGCTTTACAGCAAANCCATAACTAAAGTTCTTCATTTCGTGATCCAGGTGTCATCTCCAGTCATGGGTGAAATGATAAAGTGATGTAGTGGTTTCTCACTCGCGCATCAAACTTGCCTCAGTTAATTCAGAGGTCATTACCTTTGTTCAGAAGTGCTGTGGACTTGTTTACATGTTGAATCCTAGAACATAGTAAGTCAGCGTGTGCTGTTTCGCAAGTTGGGCAATCTTTTTTCACTTAAACAATAAAGTTTAACAAATTTTAAGAAATGAACAACTAAAGTGGACAAAATTAGTAGCATTAGACGAGATGATGCCTACTGGGTTTCACTGTATTAGTGCGTGAGAAAGTTGAGGATCCATTTTTGGTGCATCTGTATCGTGTGTAACCCACGGACACAGTCCTTTGCTATTGCAAGCACGGGCAAGAGATTGGTAAGGAAATCCAGCAGCTTTCGCATTTTAAACCCTGAAATATGGCTTGATATTAAATAGTGGAGCATAAGATATTTTATTGTTTATTTGGTTCTCGACAATGAGACTCAGTGATTCGATCCCAGGGAAAAATCCTGCCGGCATCACGTGACGGAAGATAGGCGAGCGTAAGTATGTTTCTTTGAAGCAATAGCATTAGTTTGCACGCAGTTCCAAAGTCAGATTTTTTGCTGTTGTGTGCGCTTGCTTCATGGTTGATTTTGTCAACAAAAAAACTGACTGTTAAACTTCTTACGAATTAAAAACCTTAACAATCGCTGGTGAAATGCGAATTTCTAGAAGCATATTTTGATAAATGCTGCCTGAACATTGTATGAAAGTTTTTTTGATGGTTAAGTTTATATGCAAACCAACGTAAGGAGCTGCTGTTGTGCTAACTGCTCCCGTATTTTCGACTAAAGCAGTAACCCGTGGTCTTAAACATGTGGAGCACCGCTCAAGCACTTTTGACTGCTGCAAAGTTTTAGATTTTGGCAGTATGAACTTTGCACGTGCCTCTTAATTCAGGTGGTTTATTCCCCAAAGTAGCTAGAGTATTTATAGACAGAATATTTATAAACAACTGGGCGATTTTTAACATTGCATATCATTTAACATATCGCAAGTATTGCATTTCTTTAAAGAGCCTCATAATTGCCATTATCCAACTGTGGAAAAAAGAATCTGGCTTGAAAAATAGGTCGGAGGCGGGCACTGGGCAGTTTAGCCAATCTCCGCTCTGTGCTTCGTTTTCTTTCTGCTGNACATATAGTAAGTGCTTAGTCATGCTGAGCAATACAAGTTGTATTTGCTTCACTTTTAGCCGTTTTGGGCCACATATTTGAACAGCCCAGCGCAACATCTTGATGGTATAAGGAATAGGTGGAACAAACACTATTTTACGTGAAACAATATCCGAGAGTAAATTTCCAAGTGTTTACCTGTAATCGTCTAAAGCCACATTCTCTGTGCAACATCCACGATGCGAAAGTAAACTTGGGCCTCGTTTCCGTCACTGGGTTGTGTTTTTCATTCAAATGCCTCGTCCACAATTGCTTTTTCAAAAATCGCTCATGCGTTTTGCTCAATCCCTCTATTTCCAAGACAAAATGTACCAAACTACGAAAAAAAGCATGGACAGTTTTCGTACACGACGATGTTTTTCATGATTAAGCTGAAATTTCGATACGGAGGCAGTGGATGGCCTTTTTTGGCTTTTCAATGTTTTTCAATGAAAAATTATGAAATTTTGTAATATTTTTGCAGGTTGAACAAATACACGAGACTCTCAACTTTTTGACCTCCAATTAAAAATCTTGACTACACCTCTTTTTCGAAGCATCCCATTTCGTGCCCAAAGAAGTGAGAAGTCGTTTTTCTCGTTCGTGTCATTAGATAGCTGTCAACACTCTCAGGAAAAGCATCCTGTGAATACGAGGTGACTTGAACGAAAAGTTTTTTTTGGATTACTGCGGAACACACTCACGTTGGGACAATAAACCTGATGTGAGAAAGGCGACGCTGCAACGACAAGAGGGCGTCTTCATGATATATGACCTTCATGAAAGCAAACTAGACGCGAATGCGTCTCTCTTCACTGTTGGTGCTTCCAACTGCAATGGACTGTAACATTTGGAGGATCACGACTGCCAAGTTCTGCGAAGACAGTATAACAAATAGACGTTTTGACGTCACCGGGGCAAAACTTCGTGACCCTGACAGGTCCATCCACATTGGCAGCAAAGATGCTTTCGCTTTCACTTCTTTATAGGTGCAGTTGAGCGTGTCCCTGATGGAATGGGAAGTCGTGAAAGTGATTCACTATGTAACAGTGAATGATGCTGATATTATAAAAAATCCACTGAAATCAAATTGTCCGCTCAATGCAAACTTTACACGAGCATTGATCAAGTTTTGAAACTCGAAAAGAGTTGTTTTTGGGAGAAAGTCATTCCACTGCAGGATGACAAGACAGGCTACAAAATCTGTTCCGAAAAGAGATGTTAACCGTTTGCAAGTGTGATTAATGCCGATGCAACTTTAAGTTGAGGAAAACTCCGTAACTAAGCACTTTTCAGAGGTGTCAGTGAATAATAATTAATCTTAACAAAAACTATTAGACAAATAAGTTTAAATGCCAATAATGTTAAAAATCACGGCTACGTACTACACGCGTCCCAAAACAATTCTAAACAACATCGTTAGTAAAGATGCCAGTTACTGAAACTGCTGTTTATTTCTTTGCAGTCTGCAATTTGCTTCAGCCGTAAGCAAAGTTGTGAACAGAATCCATTCGAAAAACTTCAAATTTTCAATATTTTTGTTCAGCACGAGCTTTGTGTTATGAGTAAATTTTGTATTGGCTAGGAGCTAGAGCATTTTACGAGCAAATAACATGGCGCTGGAAAGCCGCAGGTCGTACCCTGAACAAGACCCGTGACCAAAGTCTCACATCGCACTGTGAGGTCTTATTTTCTTTGCAATCGTTTCATTGCGAGGTTAGAGTTGATCTTAGCCATTCTTCGTAAGAATCGTCCAAATTGTCAAAAAGCGAGTCGGTAATGGATGACGAGTGTCGGAATCAGTCCACTCAATGCGTGTTATTTTAACCAGCGTAAACTTTCCGTTTGTGAACAAAGCCCCAGCGATAACTGATATCCTTTCGCTCCGGTGTCGTCGGTGCCGTGTATAAACGGACTTTACTGTTAACGTGGCCGCAGGTTCCACACCTGTTCGGCGGTAATACTGCACCAAACAACGAATTGGGCCTACTGCTCCGAAAACATATCACCTGGGCCGGTTCGAGCACAGTGTGGGAACGGCTGTGTTGAAACATCGATTCACAATGAAACCGGGCGCTTTGCTTATGTCGCAAACGCTCCGTGCTTTAAGTGGGTTGTGGCCAGCAGAGGGAAGTGGTTGTTTCAAACTGCAAACCCTATCGCATTGGGGTGACCACAGAGCATGACTGGGTTACGCGAGTCTGTAGATCAAACTCCTCGTTTGTAGAATTGTTGGTCAGGAAAAACAACCGGTGTATTTGAATGGCGGCGTGCATGTCAAGGAGTTTTTTCGCAAAATCGACCTAAGCGATTTTGACAGAAAGATCAACCTAACGCGCAACACCTGTTTGTTTGATGTCTGGGTTGAATGGTGACAAGGTGTGACGTGGTTGTACTGTCAAAATTATCAACAGTAAACATTTTTAGGTCGGATATAGTAATTGTATGAGGTTTAAAGCTGCGATTTTTTCTAAAGAGTGTCTCGCTTATTTTATGGGCAACCTGTTTGTCTTTGATTTCGCAGACCTACAGATTAGGTTGTGGAAACAAAATTTCGTTCGGTTGACATCCTCTAAAGGGCAGCTGCGACCATTTTGCCTCGATTCAAGCATGCAGCATAAAATACGATGGAAGCAGATAACGTGGAAGCCAATGATAAAGAAACGTAATCAAGCGAAGAGGTATGTACTTTCACAGCGTTTCGTGCAGGAATAAATGCAAGGAGACCTAGACTTACTGTCTCAATCGTTCGCAACCAGTCAGCTTTACCATTCAAGTACATTCCCCAAAGATTTCCGAAGCTTCTATAAATGCAAACATAATCTCCAACAAGCGCAGGTGAAAATCCTTTAGATTGATTTAATTCCATTCTCAAATAAGCCTGTTTGTTTTATTCGAGATTAGTCTAATCGTAAAGGTATCCGCAACGTTGGATTGCTGGACGCACGTGCAGTCGTAGAATGACAAGCTTTGGGCAAGTATCTGTTCACAGACGCACAGCGCCTTGATTAGAATTTTACTTTGCTCCTGCAGCCAACGTCATCGTATCGTACTACAGGACCTGAACGTGAGCATTAGGGTGATGCACTGCGATGTTTCATCACTTCAGCCACGGCTCTGTGCCACACTTGAAGGACTAGGTCTTATGCCTGAAAATGCAAGTCTAATTACCACCGGCATGCTAGTTCTTTCAAGAATCTCGCCGATAATATGCAGCACACATGATCACTCATGCGTGAAATCAACCAGGCGAGACCCCATGAGAACGAACGTGACTCATAACAACAATTAGGCACGACGCGGAGTATCATCAATTTGTTTGCCAGATTCTTTCCTGGGACTGCTGAATAATTAGCTTCGTTTTGCTGCGGTAGTTCCATTAATTTGCTGTTGGCAGTTGGTTTGGCGAAATGCTTTCTTCAAATCAAACTGCAGGCAAATGAAACGAGCTGAAGCTCTCGTCGAGCGGAACCCTATCGGTCCAGGGAAACCGAAGATTATTAGCAACATTTAAAGAAATGCTCCAAAACAACGCAAAAACCTCCACATAGGTATTACCAAAAAATTTAGAGAAAAACCGTTTGACGACATTTTGCAAGCAGTTACCTCAACGTAATTTCGATAAAAGAGCAAATCAAAATTTTCGAAAACGCCCAGATTCCAGAAAACTATTCATTAAAATCGGTTTGTCTTTGCTGGTCAAAAACCATCACACCAATCATTTAAGGTTGGTTGAACACTGAAATCCATCACTATTGCCTACTTGGAAATACTCTACAACGGTGTTTCTCGGCTTTTTTCCTGCCGGACTCCTTTCAGTTCCGTCAAAACAGCTGCGGACACCTCCAAATTTTTACCGATTTTCGTCTTATTCTGAAGTATTCCTGGGTCGAAACAACCTATCGTTTCATAGCTTAGCCGGGAACGCCGCGATTGCAATGAACCACGCACGTAAATCTTAAACTACAGGCATGCGTGCATTTCATGCACAACATGTATTGTAGTTCGAACTCGTGCGCTTTTCCCACAAAGTTGAAAGTAACACAAAAACATATGAACATTTTTATTTATTTCAAATCGATTACACTTAACTGCCGCGTCTCAGGAGGAAGTCTTGAAATACGCGGCCGTGTTTTGGAAATCGGTAGTCGTATATCATCTTCTTAGCTTAGTTCGTTACGAGCCTTCGATCCGATACGAACTAGAGCAGAAATTTCCGTTCCACACAGAAAGGCGGAAACGCACCGAACAACTGCGAGCAATGCTGCCATCGATACATTTCTGTTCGACAGCAGCATGGTGCACCAAAATTGAGAAAGCAATGTTTCCATGAACGTTTCATGACCAGCTGAGTCATTCCTTTCAAATTCCTTCTGAGGTCCAGAAGAATACCAACACCGTTGGTACCAGGTCCGTAATCAGGTTTTAAAGTTCGGGGGGCAAAAGATTTTACAGGGGCAAGATTTTTGTTTTCATTATATGATTAATTGCCATCACAAACAACAAGTGAAATGTTGCCCAATACTGCTGCACCTACATGTACAAATTATATTTTTCAGAAAAATAGCTGTTCTTGTCACATTTCAGATAAAACTGGCCATATTGGCCAAAAAAGCTTTTGCTACACGTCAAGTACGTAAGGCCAAATTGAGCAATTTCCCCCTTACTCGAAAAATATAAATTTGTGCAGATTTCGACCTTCCATTTCAACAAACTTTGAGTTACTGTTCATCACATCATGAGCCTGGGGTGTAGTTTCCAAAACAGTAGAATGCAAACCTTCCATTTTCACATCTTCCATATGACCATGACCATATCGAATAAGAACCGAGACCTGTTGGAATAATGCGATATTTGTAGATTTGTTGAGTTGTATCAATCACCTGTTGTTTGATTTACTCTTACGTTACGGCATGAGAGCAATGTGTCTCTTATTGCGTCGTTACTCGTTAGATAAAAACACTTGCTAAATTTTCTTTACGCTTGTTTCGCCTAAAATCAACTTCATCATTTTCAAAGCGCAAAGCTTCGCAAGAGTAATTCTCAAATCGTGTGAGGCTATTTTTACTTAGCATTTTGTATTGTCGCTTCGAATGAAGCCTTCTCGCTTGCAGTGCTTTACTGCTAAAAATTTTCACCAGCTTCCACTTTTTGCCGTTTTAATGGCAATTGCTGTTTTTGGAAGAATGGCAAGTTTTTTCATCGTGATCTTGGCGTTTCTGCTGCAGATAGCGCTTGAACTTTGATGGCTTCATTACTCCGTTCTAAGGATAGCATAACATGAAAACGGATTGCGATTTTTCATTGCCATTGCCTGACAGTGAAGTTACGCCCAGTTTAGATAACTTTCTGTTTACTTCCTTAATTTATCCATATTCGGCAAGATTAATTAAATGAACTACTCTATGTGTTTTGCCAAATGTTGCTTACAACAGCTAGCATCAATTGAGAAAGTGAACACTTGCCTTCTGTCAGTGTATCCAACTGCATTCTCATATAGGTCCCAAACTATCTGTGTCATTGCAATACGGATACCACATCACAGCCAGTACGAGAAGACGTATTTTTCCAGAATACGAAACGCAGGATAAATTCTCGTCTGGTCGTCAAATATCACAATACAATATTTAGGCAAATATTTCCGTGCCTGTTTTGAAAAGTGATCATAACAAATAAATAATTTTTAAAAATTATACAATTATCATCAATCTCATGGTGCAGATTCAGAAGTTGTTACAGACCCGACAAAATTGCTTCGTGGATTTCTGGGGGTCAGCGGACTCCGGTTGAGAACCTCTATAATTTCGATATGTATCTGGGTCCGATTAATCAACCAATCTTAAATGTTTGAAACTACCGCAAAAACAAAAATGTTGAACTGACATGTAATCACGCTTCGCGCTTATCGATGTAACTGAGGGACAATTTCTTTTTGCGAATCTGACATAAGCAACTTCGAAGATAGTGAAACATTTCAACCTTCGGGTAGAGGCTTAAAATCTTCCTCTAGCGGACAAACGAACAAAGAAGCGCCAGTCGTTCACAATAAAAAATCTATTTTGACTTGAGAATGAAAAGGAAACGACAGGCGCGGACGAAATACATTGTGGATGTTGGGTGAAGCGTTGCTGGATGCTTTTGCTTTTTCTTGAGCCCCACTTTTCCATTGCTTAACTATGCAGTACACAGCTGATAATGTCTCAGCAAAACGTTCAGAGAACACCAAATTTCTTTCGTCACCAGCCTGGGAAACCTATTGTCATGGTGTCAAAATACTAGTTATTATTTTCACCTTCGCTTAGAACGCGACACTTCAAGGAGTATGTAATGTTACTCTCGAGCTAAGCAAGGGAGCAATGTGACACTTTTTATATTGCGTTCAGTTCCGCCGGTGCTTTGCGCAATTGAGGTGAGCGAGGATAGCTTGGTGTTGACTTTCGCTGGAAAAATATTTTCCCATCGCGTGAGAGTTTGATCTTTGACATAAACTGGAGTTTGTAGGTGTTCCGCTCTGGGCGCGCGAACTTAACCGAGCATTTATGTAACACGCGATCTTACCCATCCATCTGAGCCTGGATAAAGGCAACCACCAATTTTGACAAAGAGTAATGCCTGGGTGCTTAATGTGCGACAGTTTTCTGTGATAACATGTCTGATACGTGTAGGCTTAAGCGAGAGATGTTGTGTATGCTTGTTGCGGTCACTGCGAATCTGACCACACGCATCGTTGGAAGGGGTAACTGCAGCACACTGAGACTGCAGCAACCTTTGGCTTCATCAAAGATACTGCCTAAATATCTAGAGATTCGCGATGTATTAGTAAAGCCATGTTGTAATTGAGCCATAGCTAGGATTTGTATAATTGAAGAAATAACTTTTTTGTTACACAAGAACAAAATTTTATCTCGTTCCGTTTTCGCCGTTTGCAATGTTTAGAAGAAAACATTTAATAGCATCAAGTTTTACGTAAGGTTTGTTCTTTGCAAAATGTTGTAATTCTGGATCTCAACGTTACATCTTTATTGCTAAAGCGCCCCGATATTTGGTTGGATACAATAGCTACCGTTAACAGCATACCTATTGTGTTACATGGCCGCATCGCAAATAGAAATTGCTTAAATTCAACGTGAGTTACGCCTTGGAAGAGTTGTTAGTTAGGAGCAAACAAAAGTTTTGTATTATTTAAAACTTCAACGTCTCAGATCACAGCTTGTGTCAAGCCTAAAAAAAGTTTATGAAAAGTGCTTTAAAAGTGCTTTGAAACTACGTGAAAAGTGCTTTAAAACTACGTGATGGTTTGGGGCAGGGTTGGGGACCTATTTACTATCACGGGTCGCATGAATTGTGCATTATCACTGGCGAGCCGAAAAATCAATTAATTTTATTCTAAAATTCGACCTCTATCTAATTACGAGGAAGAGTGACTTCTCTTGACTTACTCTCTGAGTACCTGCTTATCATGGAGCTTCGCCTTGACGCGATGTTGTACTCTGATGGGTAACGAAAATTCTGATGCGGGCCATATCAAATGTTCACGTGGGCCGCATTTGGCCCGCGGGCCGCGGGTTTCCCACCCCTGGTTTAGGGATTAGTCAACCAGTCAGCGCTGAATCACATAAAATTTGGTTTCAACTTTTATCGTTTTGCATCGCAGAAAGAATGCAACGAGCACCAAGCGGCATATGTTACGCACTGTGAGCAAAGCTATGCCATTGTGAGAAGATGAGTGGTGGGGATCTGGGATCTAAGGGCAGTGAAAACGTAGGGGGCAAGCAAAATTTAGGGAAAACGAGTGTAATTAACAAAATGATTGAGGTATTTGGGTATTTTTTGTGGTAAGAGCAGGGGTGTAGTGGGGCGGGAACACGTCGTAGCAACCTGGCTTTGAAGATGTGTGTTTTTACTTAGATCTCCTCTGTGCAGCTCTCAGACAGGTTGTATGTGTGGAAAATCTGTGAATGTTTTCATTTGTAGTGTAATGACAGAGAATACTTCATTAAAAATTGATTTAAAATTGAGTTTGAAGTGCTGCTGAAAATGACTAGTGTTTGGTGCGTTCCCACACTTCTTTTTTTAGCATTACACCCCTGAGTAAGGGATGCTGTTTCATCTTTGAGTATTAGCATATTAGCATGTTTTTGTGTAACACTGTCAAACTCAAAGCTGTGGACCACTTTTAGTATTCAAGGCAGAAATGCATTTTCACTGTCTGTCGAACATAGGTGAGATCGCGAGACAAAGCAAATGGTGATCCGGTTGAATGAAGAGGACTTGGCTTGGTTTGGCAAAACGTTTGCGAATGACGCTACATTCACCCGAGCATAACTCTAATTTTATATTTCATTACATCTATTTATATCTGTGTTAAAATTGAAATTGACACCAAGATTGCCTGACCACAAAAGTAATTTAGTTGTACTGGCTTAAATCCGCCAAGTTTCGAAAACGATTTTTGTGGATGTGATAATATGATGTCAAGTTTTTTGAAAAACTGAACGTAAACAACATCAGCTGAACAACGTCAGCTGAATCTGTGCAAGTAACCCCTCTCTACTCACGGGCTTTCGAGTAGTTTTTTCTTGTAACAGGTTTCCGAGACAAACGAGTAAATTGTGCCATACATAACAACATGAGTAGCAAAAAACAGCATTTTTCGAGTAAATTGTTGTCTCACTACTGATGGTGAGCAGCACAAACTTACGGATGAAGCCAGCGGAGTTTTGAGAAGGTAAGGGAGGCGGGTGGATTCGCCTGCAGGTAAACATTTTACGCGATGGGTACTCAAACGAAACTCAACGAGGTAATTTTACGTTTAACATTGTGCTAGAGCTAGAAATTCTGCAATGCTTCTCTAAAGGCGCTAAGATCGTTTTATTCTGTTAAACAACCAGAGCAAATTATGATTTGAAAACAACATAGGTGTTAGATACGTTTTGCATAAGGTTGCCAGTTAGCACATGTTTACCAGTAGGCTTGCAAAACTCACATGTTTCCTGTCGAAGCCAAATCTTTATTCAGATACATTAAACTCACCGTCAATTTTGCTCGAACAAACATGTAGATATCTGCAAATTCTGACAATGCGGAGGATTGTCAGCTACATTTTCATGTCATAGACCATAAATTTGCATAGCACTTATTTTTAAAAGAAATTGCTCACTCAAAGAAACTTACTGTATCTTCGTTCAAACATGTTGATTTCTACAATCTTTGCAGTGGATTTAGAGGTACTTGAATACCTTATTAATGAGTCGCAACTCCTTTTGGGAATCAAAATAACAAACAGTTAAATTGTAGCCCTGCCCTACAGAGTCCGTCTATGTAGTGAGGAACCAATCTAAATTTTTCGAAGTTCTAATCGAGAATGTTCCCTTTCTCTGAATGTGGTTTCGGATCCATGTAGGCGCATAAAAGTTATTTTTTCTGTTTAGTGTAAAGTCTTAAACTAATGCAGTGTATATGTTAAAATCGTTGATGTGTGTCTCCTATAAATGAAGGTGTGGTTCCACGTGTTTGACAGAAAAGCAAGTTAATTGAAGGTCCGACTGGACAAAGAACTAGCATCTTTTGGGCGGCAATAGCTCAGTGGTAAAGTGTCCGCTTCTCAATTGGAAGATTGGGTGTTCGGCCTGCC
>JGI24022J15233_10000468_pt1 | contig 25775 bp, 8 predicted proteins | sample Ectturendosymbi2_FD_15233 | JGI IMG/M metagenome (IMG submission 15233)
CCCCCCCTTGCGTACGCTCTTGGCAAGTTTCAAGGTTTTTGCACATAGATTACCTACTTACGATGTGAAGATACTATTTTTTATCGACTTTTAGAAGTTTCGAGCTCCTTCGAAAAATTTTTTTACCCCGTCCACATTCGGTAATGAGCACATCTTTTCTAGCTAGAGCTTCTAATATTTTAAGGTAACAATTTTAAAAAAGAACTGAAAAGATATTGAAACTGATTATCTGCAGCAAAATTTTACTAGACAGTAAAATGTTTTTGTCCAGAAGAAACTGAAAGAGGATTTTAAAAAATAATACATCGTAAAATGCGCTCAAACATTTTCCAAAATGCGAGAAAATATTCACTAATTTCAAACCATTTCATAACAACTGAACCGGTCTTTTTTGTACTGTATATCTGCCTGAAGGGCGATCAAAATTTTTGGTGCTTCAATGGACAAAGAATGGAGAACATAAGAACATTTCTGCAATTTTGCCCAGAAATTCACAGGATTTCTTCAAAACACTGAAAATGTTTGTTTTTAGACTTTTTGGTTTTTGGCTCATGGAACAAACGAAAGGCTTTGTATCGATGATCAGCGATCCACCAACTTAAATATTTTCTACGGTTTATGAAAACACAAATGGTTGTTACAATTAATACCAAGCGTGTCAGGGAGCCCTTCGTGGCTAATACAATATACATTCTGTACATGCAACTATAATATGAAATATTGCTGACCTTAGCCCATTTCAAATCCTGAAAAACGGCTTGACATAATTTTTAACAACCGAGTTGTAAGAGCGACAAAGCTGTACATAACTGAAGTTATCTGAAAAGGTTGCATTAGTAAGATAATTTAAATTTTGTGTGTGCGGTTAGGCTTGGGTGTTTGTTGAGATGAACTGCAAGATTTTCACAATTCACAACATCCTTTTAAATTGTATTGAACGTAACATGCACCTGATGGAAATTACGACTGCACTGCAAGTCAGCACCTATAGACAATCTTGAGCCTATACCACCTTCCTTCAAAAAACCTCCAAGGTGTTTGGAAACACTTGCCGGATGTTGATCGTTATTCAGCTCTGACTATTGAATACGTGGCCAGTTTGTATACTGCACATTGTACAGACACAGTATCAAAACAAGATGATGTATCGATGATAAAAGATGGCAAGCTCAAGACGTAGTGCGACACGTTACCCGCTTACAAGCATTTTTTTCGATGAAGAGCTGCTCGTATCACATGTCACCCTGATTGGAAGTCTGTGCACCTCCTGGCGAGTGATTTTTTCAGAAGTTATAGTTTGCTTATGTTTTTAGTGTTCTTCATTCATCCCATGCTGCAGCATATCTGAAAGATAAATTACAGGCACTAAGATTTGAAATGGACTAGGTACTGGCAGGCGCGAAGGCCAGAAATATATTTGAGGGGAATTACTGGCCATAGGCGCTCATAACAATTGTTGCTCAATGGTTCAACAATTGCCGTCCAAAATTTAGGGATCAACCATGCCTTCCGCCCCCTTTCCTCCGGTTACCCCCCTGGTTACGGGTGCTATCAAAAGGACGCTTCGAAGAAGACACTTTTTTTATCTGTGTACAACATCCTCAAGCTGCACTACATTGAGTCGTGGAAACCTATTTAGCTCAGTGGTTTTACTGGATAAAAGTTACAAAAAGTAGGATATCGAATTTCAACTAAATCGAAACCAATGATTCATTTATTGTATTTTTTTCTACCACGACTAGTATAAAAATTGTTACCAGAAAGTAAAGCAAAGTTGCTCTGAGTAATTTTCTACTTAATCTGGAATGCTGGCAAAAGACCTTCCAAGCCTGCCATCTTCATTCGAAGTTTTTGACCCCAAAAGCAAGGTTGGAAAATATTTAAAAGTTTGAGCCACAATTTGCTCGAGCTTGCTTATTTGAAATGCTTTGGATTTCATTAAGACATCACGAAATCCCGGAGTAATCGCAGGCCAGAACATCACGTTGCTTTGACCATAAAATGGATAGAGAAACGGGTTATTGTAAACGAGTCACCATGTCGCCAATTAAAACTGCCGGGCAATAAAAGCAAAGGAAGAGTGCATAGCTCAGGGGAATCGTAACCGAGTTCGAGACTGAAACGAAGTCGATAAGACACCAATGAAATGACGCATCTTTGGAACGAAGGTCGCTTGTCAAAGGCGATCCTGAATAGGCGAAGTTAAAGTTCTTTTTCACAAAGTAATGATGCTGTTAGCATTATCGCAGACGCTTATCCAGTATGGCGGTAAGAATAAAGTCCACACAGGCTGGAACAGTAATTGAAAACATTTATTTTCTTTCCATTTTGGCAATGTTTTTCTGGTTGCTTCCCGCTGTTTTAATATCCCGCCAGCATTTTGCTGAATAGCGTAAAGATTAGATTGCAGAAGTGTGGCGAACGGTGTCCAAACAGGCCCATCCTTCAGAGCGTAGGAGGCTTCAAACTAAACGTTTACTTAACTGTCGCGGGAGCGAAATTTATTTGCGTAACAAACCGCATTGTTTTATTTCTATCAGTTTCAGCTGTGATGACTTATATACTGATACAAAATAGTGTTTCGCTGGACTTTCTTTTGAGTCAACAGGTTCATGCCTTCTTCCATAAAGTTTGAAAGTTCGTAGTCGTAGATGCTCATTTAAATCAAAGTTGGGAACTTTCAGTGCTTGAGTTCAGTCCATCTCATAAAATTTAAACCTATGTCATAGAAAAAGCGTTACCACCTGTCTGCATGTCTTTCAAAATAGAAGAAACGTAGTGATTAATGACAACCGACAAAATGTTTGCAAAAACTAAGAAATTTAACTCTGATTTCTCTGTACTTTCAGTCTATTTACAAATCTTTGCGTGTTTTGGGAAGCACATGAGATAAGAATGTATTTAATACCACATTTTAAGATTTCTGTTAAATTGTTGCTCAATCCATAATAAAAATGCTCTATTCACTGGAACACGAAGTGCACGCCTAATAAAATATTGATAAAACGATTCGCTGGTTATCTCAAGACCGGTACGTGAGGCGGCGCACGTTTTCCGCTTTTAACTGTTTTGAAATGGAAGTTTTTCGCAGAAAGACGGTTAAACTCATGGATATTGAGCCGTAATTTTCGAAGCGTTTGTTATCACCAATCAGAAACGTACAGTTGTGGTTAGCCGAGGTGCTGCTGTGTATTCCAAAAAATAAGTAGCTTTAGTATTCCGCAAATTGCATGGTTTCATTTTCTAAAAATGCAAGAGTTAAAGGTTAAAGCGAAAAGCATGCGATAGATAGCTGGAAAGCTGAGAATTAATTGCCGTACACTTTTTCTTGTCAACTCTTTCGCATTTATGACCTTCAAGCTCATTGCGTAGCATTTGTTTGAGCGACAAATTGATTTATATGAATTAGTTAGACCAGCAAACACTTTAGTGCTTAAAATTGAAACTTCAACACAATTTTCTATGTGCCCCATTCGTTGCTATATTTAGTTTTTGTGCGAAAATGACCAGTGTAATTACATGACCATCGCAGAGTAGTAATTGCAGAAGTAGTTGTTTTACTTTTTCATAAATATCGTCCATCATTGGCAACTGTTTGAAAATGAAGGCACAACATTCAGTCTAGTTTCTCAACTCAGTGCTTTTCAGCAATCGTGTTGACAATCCATCTGCATCAGACAATTAACCCTTTTGCTGAAAACACCAATGCTTTGTGGTGTAGAGCAGGAAATCAATACAAAGCATCAAGGTTGTAGTTACGCCTGATAATACTCGTAGCTACTGGTTTAAAAATACCATCTACTTTGTTTGGGTATTTAAAAAAGTATTAGGAACGTTTAGAAAGTGTGCATTGCAATATCTCAATTGTTTTCGTGCTTTCAGCAAATGGAACCGACAAATGACACATTCATCAGCCAAAAATATCCCTTGACCCAGTGTCTGTGGCAATGAAAATGTAATAAATTGTTGACTTTGATACGGTTAGTGTCGACGAGCACAAGCAAAAAGTGGTCCTGTAACGGGAGGAGCTGCAGTGCTTAATCCAAAATTTTGCTTTTAATCACATGAAGTCCAATTGCTTTTGAGTTCATGCAAGGCCACTGCCATCTATTCACACTCATTCGAGCTATCGCTGATATTGATTTAATGTTGCCATTCCAAAATCCCTGCTCTTGCTTCGACTCGAACATCCACGTTCCGTGTTGCAGCTACGCGTGTTCTGACAAGTTGTCGATAGAGAGTTGATGCTACGGCATGCTGGGCAGTGCTCACTCACTAGTGAAACGTTGAGCTCCGGCAATTGGTTTGAGAAAGGTAAATAGGACAAACGGGGTCATAGTCCATGATGAAAAATATCAGTCACTGAGTTCATGCAGCATGAGTGCGAAAAGTAACGACAGCCGGCACCATTTGAGAAAAAATTACAGGAAAAATGTCTGATGTGCGTTTATAGCTTCGGTTCTTGCGTAGCGTGAGTGCTGGGGAAGCAGCAGTGTTTGTTTCGTTGTCAAAAACTTCACTTGGGTCTTGGAAAGTTGGTCAGGTACTGTTGCTGAAGCGGCTTTAAGTTGTACAGTATGTTAGGCACTTACCGGTTCTGCGTGCAGAGAAAAGTTAAGCATTAATTTCTACAATGGATTGCTGTATTTGATTCTAGGAAGAATAAAAGCTTCACTGCTCGCAACTGGTTGTAACCTTGCTCCCAACCGCTTTGCAAAAGTTCTGTGCTTCAGCTACTCTTTCGCTACTTAGCACCACATGCAGCTATGGAACTTTGAGAGAAAATTAAAGCGAATATCGGTTAACGAGCAACACCTCCTGCCGTAGCAAAATTACTCTTGCACTGTTATTTCGACCTTAATTGCCGCATTTCATTTCACAGCAAAGCACAAGATGAAAAGATCTCACGTATTCTTTAAAACACATGAAAAGACCCTACCCAATGATTGAAACATCGAGGCAGGCACCAACACCTTATAATTAATTCATCATGGCAATTTAGGACTTGATGAGACAATACAGTAATACTTCGATAAATGACTCAATTATTTTCGAGTGTCTTCATGACAACTGTCAGTGGAGTTGCCGGGGTTCATGCCACACCAGTTGCGCTCATAAAATAAAAGGATGCGATACAAAAATATTCTTTAAAATTTTGTCTGGAATTTTACGAAAGTTACTGTTCAAATCGTATATTTGTAACACTGTGGGAACTTGCATCCCAGCCATTATCACATAAATTTTCAAATTGATCAATTAAAATTCTTGTTTAAGTTTTTCAAGTGAGAAAAGCTGGTTTATTTGCCTCACAAACTTCCCCTCTAAACAAATAAAAACAAATGTTAGCGAGTCAAAATAGTGACTTTAGATTCACAAATGATACGAAAGAGCAATCAAAGCATTAATTTTCAAATTTAGATTTGTTTATTTATCCTCCACAACGCAACACTGTAAGTCAGTTCACATGACAACCAAACTAGTTAACGGAATGTTCTCAAGAGTCTCTGCAGGAACACAGTGTTTTTCAAGTGAGAAGAGCTGTAGCTTGCTTTGGAGACATGTGTGTGTTTATTGATAAATTGGGCCAGTAATTTATTTTTCTGAGTTGCGTTGATTGGCAAACGTTTGCGCCAACTGCACATTAAGCTTCTCTGTCATCCTTTTGCATTTACTAAGAGAAACACAATGGAAAAACTTTTAACTTATCTGTAAATGTACTATGGATTGGACATACTGTATATTAAAAGCAAGGGGCAACTTCCGAACGAGAATTTCAGAATACGAGCTGGCTAAGTTCAAAAGTACTTTCGGGCAGTACCGCTCGTTGCACCATGACATAAGAAGGTTTTTCGAAGTTGAAACAAATGCCTCTTTTATGATCCTCAGTGGGATTCTCGAGGTGACCCATCTTGCAATGCCGTGCAATACGCAGGTTGAAAAAAGCATTGTTTTAGCGCATCGACTGATACGCTTGCAGTGAAAAGAGCGTTGCGTCCAGAGAAAGGACGTTTTTGATGCATAAATTTCTGATGACGTCTCCACTGAAGCTGCTCGTCTTTTTTACCAGTTGTATTTTTGCCCAATGTCTTCATGAATTATACCCTAATTGTATTTTCTCAAATTGCGGTTACGTAATTTTTAGTTGCGTTTAACTATAATTCTATACCAGCGAGTTGCGTACGTAATAAAGGCATGTAGTTGTGGTTATAGTATTACAATAAAAGTATTCCAATTTTACCATTTTCTTTTTTCAGCCAATATTTGCCCGTTAACATTCGATAGTAGAATATATATTTTTTCCACCCCAATGGGAGGTCAAGCTCTCCTTAAATCCTCAATTTTTTAAATATTTGAAATCCTCTTTTTCTCTTGAATATTGGCGGATTATTCTCTCAAGATTATATCCAATATTCTCTTGACATTTTTTGTAAGTATCTCGAATTTTCTGTCAAAATCCTGCGAACTCTCTGGAATATTCTCTCGAAATTCTTACATATTCTTGAATGACTGAATAGCAATACTGACAGAGTAAAAGCTAAGTTGTACATGTGTTTACTGCTCTTCAGATTTGGATCATTGCATGAATTCAGTTTAATTACAATTACATGAAAACGCATAATTAATTACATTACAAATAGACCGACGAATCAGGGGTGTCAAACTCAAAACCACCGTGGGCAAAAATTGAAAACTTGTTCAAATCCGCGGCCAACACTAATACTTATTGGAAAAATCTTTCTCTTGATATAACAATGAACGTTTTAATATGAGTCCACACGAGTTTTGTTTAAACATTGAATGTGCAACAAGCAAAGCTTAATTCTGTTTAACCAAACGTTGCACACAATCAAGATCGAATTTTCATCATTTCAGTTACACATTTGTGAACTCCTTGAAGATTTCTTTTCCTGTGGTTGTGCCATGCATTGACTTTAACCACTTCGCGTATCATATGTGTCGCTGCTCTCATCCGCAGCAAAGGAGAAGGCAACAAAATCCTTTGTCTTTTCCATCAATTGATCGTACGGATTGGTGGCCAGTAATATTGTATTTGTAACGTCTTCACTCCCACACCCAAAACGCTAGACTTTAAACATGCATCGCAGTAAAGAGAACACAAATACACGAAAGAAGACGAGGATATATACATCGCGGTAGTATAGAGTATACGACATATGTGAGCTATTACTGTGCTTCTGCTCAGACACATGTTTGAAAATGCTTGCTTTTCACAGGGCACACGAGGTGACAAAATTTCATCACGCTCTCTTTCACAAACTCTCCCACATTTAAGGGTCGGGCTGATTTTGTGATCTCTGCAACCACAATAAAACTAGCCTTTGCATTAGCTTCACTTTGTGATGCGGATTTTTAGAACATTGTCTGTTGTGAAACCAAACTTCTTTTTAACTCTACATTCTGGCGCTTTTGAATCATGTCAAGGTCCTCGTATTTGTCGTGATATTTCGCTTCACATTGTCGTGTAATTTTGTACTCCTTGGTTACAACCAGGTTGGCTCTAGACCCGCGGCCACTAGCCAGGTTTTAAGATTTGGGGGGGAAATACGTTTTTAGGGTGGCAAGATTTTTGTTTTTATTGTATGTTTAAAAGAAATTTTTTGGGAACAACATAATCTGGTGGACACAAAAATATTTGGGGGGAACTGCCCCGAATGCCCCCCGTCGCTACGGGCCTGGTTGGGTCCACGTACAAGAAAAACAGGTCTCTCCTTTACATTGTAAACAGATATTCTGCCTCCTATCTCTCCACAAAGTTTCTGTTTTCTGCCTTTCTTTTCGCCATTTCTTTTTTCTTTTCGGTGTTACCATTGGCCAGTTACCAATGCAACATTCACTGCAAAAGTAGCCGCGTGGCCTACAGCGCAGAGCAAGCGGAGATAGGAACACTCGTGGCACTCCAGAGGAAGTACAAAGTGAGTATAATAAATCTTTCTTTTTCTTCCAATTACAAATTGTAATTGACCCAACTCAGGCTTTACATCATGCAAATAACACCCAAAGCAAATCTTGGTTGTTTCGCCGCTGACTCAGCAAAAATGAAACAGGTTGCAGTGGCAAGTGTTTAACTGGTTTTTCATGCATTTGTTCAAGTTCTGTTCGAAGAAAAATGAAGTTGTAATTAGGATACAAATTTTGGAAAGTTACAATTACAAAAAAAAAAGTTTTTTATCCAGTAAGTACAAATTTTAGCCACTGGCCGGGATATTCAAATTTGGTACTACACTTCAAAGTTTACTAAATTTTGTTTTTGTTCCTAAAGACAAGTATACATGCGTCAGTAAGGAAGTCACGCATTCCTGGCAGAGGTGGCCACGGATCTGGAACCGGAGTCAAAAATCTGTGAAAACGCGGACCCGGATCCGGAGTCACTTTTTATTTTTGGCTGTAGCAGGAGTCTGTGTGGTCTTTATAAACGTCATTGCTTGAGATCAAACATTGTTGGATTTCGGTTGCATCAATGGTTGCCGGAGTTTGAACGGAAGTCGGATTCTTAAATTTGCGAAAGATTTGGACCCGATTCGGAATTTTTTGGAACAGGAGCGGAGTCGGAAAATGTGGAACTTGCCACTTCTGATTCTTGCGAACTGCGACCGACGCTTGACATTACACCATAGGTGATGCAACAATGAACATTGTCTGTGATCAGCTGTTTGTTTCCTTTATATATAGCAATGTTAGAGCAGGAACTAGCGTTAGCGCAGAGATGCAGACAGTTTGATTATGCAGAGAGTAGGTGGCAGCAAGATCTAGACCGTAGCTACATTGAGGCAAATGAGGCACTTGCCCCGGTAAACTTTCTGTAATGCTGCCGCAAAACAATTTTGTAATGCTAAATCATATTATATTGTGTGGCTGTTTTGAAATGAGCAACACGGCAGCTACACTGTTTTGCAACCACCAGAGATATTACCAGCCTAGATTAAATAGGGGTAGGATGTTAGGCCTCCATAAACTACATTTAACAACGTACCACGCCGGTGACACATTTAACATATTCGCCTCGGTAAAAAATTGACCCTGACTACGGACATGAAGATTCATTTGCTTTATTTTCTGTCATTCATTTACCTTTAAGAATTATGCGCATTTTCCGTTCTCAGTTCGAAAATTAGCAGCTGAAATTTTTGAAAGGAGATCGTCAAGGAATACGTTGAAGAGGCAGTGGGCTTGGTCAGTGCGCAAGGAGCGAGGCAGTTCGGAGTAAGCGACTCAATCACTTACAAGCTGTAAGCGTACTATAGATGTATAGAGGAGTCAGTACCAAACAAGTTTGCCCGGTGGTGTTTGGTTTCTTATCATCACAGTCATGTCAGCCGTAAAAAAGACTGCACTTAGCTGTGAATGGCGTAGGAACAGTCAACTATAATCCCAGATCCGCAGTTTGGAAGTTTTTGTGCTAAAAGAAGAATATACGACTCAGCAACAATGATTTGGATTTATGCAATGCAAATAATGTGACTGTCAAAACTTCCTTCTAAAGTGAAACCAACGTGTGAAATTCCGCAACAATTTGGATATTTGTTACAAACAAGCAAAATTCAGTTAAAGGTTTTGTTATTCGGTTTTTACGACACGAAAACAAACCAAAAATATAGTGCGTGGTCCAGCTGAAAGATCATCTGATCGTCGAATCAGCTGGACCAAAGAGGAAACAAAAAATGAACACGAAAATAAGAAGACTTCAGACACTTTAGCACTTTTCTGAGGGGACTCTTGATACGAAGAAATCAGTTGGGGTGCTCGCAGGACATGTCTCCATTTCCCAAATAACTAAAACTACTGGTGGCATTCAAAGATTCAATTTTTTACAAAGCAGCCTTGCCTCAGGCGTGTTATCAAGATGGGGAAATTGCCATGAAAACGTAGGAAAATTGGGCCACTTCAGTGATAATGGTTTTGTCTTCTACCAGTTGGACAAATATTCAATCTTGTATGGTCATCACCAAAAATTTCAGGGGCGACAAACGGATTCTTTCCAGGGGGAGCAACAGTGGTCGAATTTCATTTTACCAATTCCAACCTAAGAAAACCATTTTTATACTGACGACAGGTTATTAGCAAAATATCAAATTCAAAATTCAAGAGGGAAACTGACCCCTGCCTCCTCCCTTATGACGCCTATTGCTTTGACCTCAGCGACTGGCAACAACTCATGCAATGTGATTAGCATTAGGTTATCAGCATTCGACTAGTGATATGGTCAGCAAATGAAGGTGTTTTTCGAGGGGAACTTAGCTAACTGGTGATGTGAGCGCGATGTAAATTCGAATTGGGCAGACAGCATTTGTCTCGTATTCTTTACAATACCCAACTGTTGGTGTATGTGCGTGTGTGAATGCAAGTGTGTGTGTGTTAAAAAGTATTTTTAGATGAACTCAGTATTTTCAGGCCATATTTCACACACATATACTCATGAGGATAGCTAATCTAAAACTGTGTCACTTCATGTAATTTAACGTGTGTCTGTTGATCTGAGTGTGACTGCGTGTGTAAATCTTTCAATTCGTTGAAAAATTGAAGCGGACCTTGATTTACCAGTTTTAATATACTGTACCAATAAATTAAAGAAGTGTCATCAAGGATTTGGTGAAAAATGCTGAATGCGAGTTGAAGAATCTAACTTGAATCTAGATGTTCTTACTTCTTATGGACAAATTCATTCTTCATTATGCGTGCAAGCAAAAATAGGATGAAATCAGTTTTCGCAGTGTACGGAGGCAGGCTCCAGTAGGAAACTAGAGCGTGTATGCTTTGCCTTCTTGAATTAGACTTGAACTAAGTTTGAACTTCGAACTTGAACAAACGCTGAGCTTGAATTAGACTTGAGCAAGAGCTGAACTTTATATAGTTGACTTTTAACCGAAATAGACCTAGGACAGGTTCAAAATTTCTTATCATGATACACAGAAAAGCAACATTTCAAAAGGTAGCTTTCGTTTTCTTGCCATTACGTTTCAACCAGCAGGAATAGATTTACCGCTTTGTGTAGGGAAACGAGCTTGCCGTCTCTAAAAACTTACAGAGGCCTAAACAATCAAACCACGCAGGGCTGCTGGCGCCGAAAACAATTAGCTAGCTGACCCGGTCATTTGTAAAAAATGCTGAAGCAACGGCGACCGTTCAGGAAATGTCCGCAAGATCAATTTATCTGAAGGTGGAGAGATAGGCAGACCAACCCTCAACGACCTGAATCAATATTTGTGCTAGTATCTGCATTGATGCTTGGCATGGACAATTTTGTCAGGTCAAAGCTATGCGATGCTACCGTTGTGTGCTCGAGGAGGCAATTGAGCGCCGTTGCTTGCTGAAAACGGTCTCATTTCACACCGGTTAGACACGATCCAATCAAGATAGCATGGCTAGTTACGTAACAGAATGAACGCACCACGGTTTGCTCGTTCTACCGGATTTCAAGCTACAAACCTTAGCTTAAAACAAACCTCGTATTTCAAGCAACAGTTTTATTCTTGAAGTAGACTACATGTTTTTTAAACTTTTTTCGTTTTTTTATTAGAATTTAAACATTAGGCTTAAAATTATAAACACCCTTTATTTTGTTGCAGATATCTTAACAACGGGCTTTAATGTTAACGTTCTCAAAAACGACACGTAAAGTGTTGTGCGTACCATTCTAATAAATAATTTCAATGCCAAGGTAAACTTCTACTCTTCTGTAATGTTTCAGATGTTACGGTAGGAAAAAGCGTTTGATATTGATGGATTATTTTTTATAAGTGAAGAAAAAAGCCAAATTTTAACCCACAAAAAACTTTCAACTGTTTGCAAAGAGAGATTGGAAGAAATATATTATCAATGTAGCTTCGCAAGTACACCAAGTCCCTAACCGAGCATGCATTGCTCAAGACGTTAACGAAACTACGTTGCTTAAACTGTGTTGCGCGAAGGAACCAAAAAATTGAATCAATCATTTTTTAATCTTGGTATAAAAACATTTGTGCGCACTTACTTGGGGATAGCAAAGCTAAGAACAAAACAAACGAAAATGCAACAGCCTACTCTTCAAAACTTATTGCGGCAATGCCATTAAACCAACAACTCAACAAACTTTTATTTGGCGACCATTGGAAAACAGATCTGACTGGTCGTGTCGTATCGGCAATTCATTTTCCTGAATGTGCAAAACTCACGATTAGGTTTTTAAGTGTAACCTGCCGTACATTACTTTAAGTATCAGCGTAACAGGAACGTTTACAAAAACTTCTTTTAGCTTCAGAGAAACCCTCCGTTGCTGGAAACGTTAGTTCGAGAAATTTCTAACTGCTATCTGCTACAATGGCGGCGATTGCATTTGATCAACGCTGATGCCGAATGTATCCAGCTTTATGTGGTTCAAATGACATAGACTCCGTCTCATTTTTTCCTTTTATACTTCATTCTCCGCATTCACTTGCTTAGGAGTCGTTGCCACGTGAAATTATTGCAAAAATTCGCTCCATCAGGTGTCTTAATCAGTTTTTGCAAAGCACCCAGCATAGCAGAGATGAACATGGATTTGGATTTAAATCCGACAGATTTACAGCTCTGTGATGGATTTGGATTTTATAAATTCTGCTTAACTGGATTTGGATTGGATTTGGATTTGATAATCTTGGTTTGAACTTCTTCGAAACTTCTGTTTCGGAGTTGTAGAAGACTGCATTTAATCTGTACGTTTGCGTGAGTGGAGTTTCTCACATCCGTCGAAATTGTAAACCGTGTTTGTGTTTGGATCATCTACATATCCAGTGATGAAAGGTACAAGCCTGCTCTTTTGTGTATCATGTCATCAAAGTTAAGAAATTTGTTTGACTCTTATTGATTCTATCCCTTTTCTTAACCCGTGATCTTTAGTGTTTTATATATGTGTAGGCTAGTGCTAACAATTCACTTGTGTTGTATTTTGTGCCTGATAATTTGTTTGTCCGATTTGCTGTCTTACATTTTATAAGTGAGCTTTTCATTGCATTGATGATAATAGTGCTTGCCTTGAAGTCTTCAAAATGTCCACTGTTATAGTGCTATGAGCCAATGATAGAGCATAAGTTAACTTGCGTTAGTTTCCAAGGTATTTTTTGGTATTGTATTTTTTGCCTTATGAGGCAAACACTGCTTTGCATTGATTGATTAATATATTGTTTCAAATGACTTAGCTAATAAACAGTAACAATACAAAAAACCATTGCGCAGTAAGGAAACCAATTGTTAGTGAACATGAAAACACAATGGCAAAATAAATAATCAATTTATTTTGCCTTTCGTAGAACTATTTTGCCTTCAGCAGAACACGATTGATAGAATTTTGGATTCAAACAGGACTTAGATTTTGGAACTGTCAGTTTATCGGATTTGGATTTGGATTGGATTTTCAAATGGGATTGTCGGATAGGACTTGGATTTGAAAAACCTAAATCCGTTCATCTTTGCAGCATAGCTGGATGGGAAATCAAAGCACGACAAAAATCCAAAATTACCCGCTGTGGCGGAAACAGGCATATAGTGTTTTAGGGGGGATGCGACATCAATTTGCGATGAACTCAAAAGCTTCACAAGACCGTTTTGCGTAAATCACTCACCTTCGCGTACGTAGATTTACGAGAAAACAAGACCACAAAAGAAGTTTTGCTTCGAATTAGCCTGAGTAATACATGTGGGTAAACATTACAACTACATGATTTCAGGAAGTACTGCAACGATCCAATAAGCTATGTGGCTTACAAAGATCTGACCTAACGGTAGGTGCCGGTCAGGTACATCGAGGACTCCAAATACACTGGCATACGCAGAAAATTTTCACGGGGAGGTTTCATTCTGTGGCATATGGTCGTCATTTGTATTGGGAGTGCGCTGTTTGTGACGTCACAATTTGACGTCATGTTCATGTTTCCAAACCAACGTTTTCGCGAAGTTTGTTGACACAACATGCATATTTGTCTACATGCACTCTCTTTAATTTATGGGTCATTACACTGAATATAATTTAACAGCGCTGCATTTTACGATATAGGAGGAAAATAAACTCAACCCTTCGACACAGCAATTCAGAACCGCAGAAATAGCAGGCTGCGCGTTAAAACAGGGGAGCAAAAGACACCCATCACTGCGTCAGAGCAATTTACAACCGCAAAATCAAGCTGCGCTGTCGAGCAGTGGAGCATGGAAAGTGTGCGGCTAGATTGGCTGGCGCACACCCCGGTTGGCAAGATCGAATCTTGCTAAAACTACACAAGGATTGAGAATGCGCGTAAAGTACGTAAGAAATCTTTCGGTTTTTTGTTATGTGTAGAAGTCCAGCAATTTGTTTGTTTTCCTCCTTCCCTGCTGAGACGTTATCAAATGCGTGAATGCTTCTATGTTAACAACTGCTGTTTTTGGGCTTGTTAACAGTTTTATCATGCTACCGAAACTGGTAATGTAGCCAATGCCGTCACCACTTGCGTTGCTCAGCCATAGCAGACAAAATAAAGACAAATTGTTTCAGACAAAGTGAACTATAGTGGAACACAATCTTAAACATGTGTAGTGGACGAAAGGTCTGCAAAAAGTGGTGAGATGGTTTCTGGATGCAGACGATAACCCAGATTCCCACCAAAACCTAGTTATTGCTTTTTGGCCCATTTACAATGTTCCTTGAAATTTGCATGCAAAATCATTCTGTGGTATTTGCATTTAAGTCGACAAATTAACAAGCAAAAAGTATGCGAAAACACTTAATCTCCTTTGCGCAGATAATCAAGTTTTTGTAAAATATCTTGCTCAAAGAGGGTTTCAACCCCAACCCTTTGCGTACGCACTTGTACTGATAGAACAGTTTGCTTGACGACATAGTGCTTATTCTCCTTGTAGGCTACATCTATTATAGCCAGGCCGCAACCATGAGGCGAGAAACCTGGCAATAGCTCACCCAGAAATTTAACACATGTTTAGTTGTTAGGTACAATAGCAAGTTACAATCATTTTGCACGCCCCCCAAAAAATATCCGCTGGTTGCGGCCCTGGTTATAGTACAATGAGTGGTGGTTAGGAGAATATAGTACAGTACGGTGCTGTTTCAGAATACTACAGAGTTAGTATTAGGTTTCTTCAAGATTTATTTTAACATTTGTAACTAAAGGAATCATCCTGTCATGCACTTAACGTGAAACGTTCTGACGTCAGAAAGTTAATGTAGTTGCAATAGTTAAAAAGAAAGTTAGGATGCAGAATGTAACTTGACTTCGAAGCTTGCGGTTTTTGCTATGATTTAAAATCACTCCCAACGCCCATAGCAACTTAATGTCATACTGTGCAAGTGTCATTGTAGGGAATTTTGATTCTAAATGACAAGAAAGAGTAAGTTGATTATGTGCATTTTGTAACCGAAAGTTAAGAGAAGCAAAACAATGCGTAATGAGTGAAAGCACAAATGTAACTAAAAAACGAAAGCGAGAAAACACTTTCACTGACTATTTTACATCAGTTTCAAAAACAAGGCAAGCTCATCCAAGTCCGTAAGCGTAAACAAAGAAATTGAAAGCGTGAGCAGTTAAATGCAAATAAAAGCAGCAAGACCACTGATCAGCAAGAACCACTGAAAACTTTGCAACTACGCAATCAAGCTAAAGTAAAAGTAAATGAGGTTGCTGCAGAAGAGAATACATGCGTTTTTAATATTACCATAGCTTTTACGCAAGAGGGTGTTCAGTGAATGCAAACATCACCGTGCAGGTTGACAGAACAGCAAAAATTCGGCTTTCTGCAAAAGCACAGAATATTAGGATTGAACTTTGATTATCCCTAGGGCGCGAAAAAGTCCCAAAATGTTTAATGTATAAACTTTCAAACGTGACAGGGCTCAGGGTATTACAGATGAGAAGATGAAACGTCTTTGAGTAGACGTTTGAAAGCTTAAGTTATTTTGAACATCTTGGGCGGTTAAATATATGCAATACATGCACGAACATTTTGATGGTAAATTCTTTTTTTGCCATCGTCCTTGTGGAATGCTTTAAATAAATATGTCCACCTGTGTGAGCTTCGATGCGCAATTGTATTAGCGATGAAAACTTGTTTACATCTAAGGCTAATTCAGCCTTAAACCGAGAAACTTTTATCAGCCAGGAGAGGCTTTTTGTGGTAATTGGGCGGTAATGCAATAGTAATTGAAAGAGGGGTGGTTTTCAAATGCAATTTTTTCCAAAATGTAAGATTTTTTGACTTACATCATGTGGGAACACTTGCAAGAATGACATCTATGATATACATTTGCTTGATCTAGCCTAGCCAATGTCTTAAACCGAATGACCTATATCAGTGTAAAAATGGAATTGTTTGCGACCAGCTACCATAATTGTAGACATTGTTAGTGTTTCTCTTTTCACTGTATTGGTTGTTGATTGGTTGTTTTTGGGTTGCCAGGATTCGGAAAACGATCGAGAAGTCTTGTTGCTCATTTCCACTCGACCTACATCTCACCGTTTCAGTTTTTTTCACGACATTTGTGCAAAGGTTTCGCCTGGCTGATGTTTTAACATCATAGCGTCCATCGTCACTTATTGGACAATTTCCAAATCTCGGGTAAAATCGATAGAAGCCGTTACATGTAACAACGGTCATAATTGCCAGATAGTTCAAGTCAGGACATTTCTCTATGAAAGAGGGGTCGTTTTTAAAAAGTTTTGTCTTCCATTGAAAGATAGGTGTTTTCTAACAGCAAATAAAATTTTTCTTAAAATGTACTGCGGCAGGCATTGCACTTGGTTTACCTGATAAATACAGTAAAATGAGAATGAATAAATATTCAGTGGTGTTGCACAGTCAATGTAGAAATCGACTTAAATTCGAAATGCAAATTGGACCCATTACCGAAAGGAATTTTGCGCATGGAAAAGAGCTGTTGTTTTCGATCAATTTCTCTATTTCTGTGTGTTGTCTCATAGAAGGCTTAATAAAACTGTCCTTTTTATTTTAGTTTTACATTGGCTGCCAAATGAGCCGACGTCATAGTATCTATTATTGCTGAAACTTAATGCCACAATTTTAATGGTAATTTTCCACTGACAGCATCCTGCATACTTTTCGATTTCGTTGAATGCGCATGTGCTGTGTCCAATCATCGACAAGATTTAACCGACTGGTTATTCACGACATCATCGTGCTTTAAGCAAGTTTGCCGCTTCATTGTGCGCTTTGGTGGGCTTAAATCCCCCAAACAAAGCTCCAAGCCCCCCAAATTGAAATATGAAACACTATAAATCCGTGAAGCTTTTGTCGAATATTAGAATGTCAAGACCCCTGCACAAACGCAAAGCCCCCTATTGAAGACTTTCTGGCGACGGTTCTGTAGCAGTCACAAGCCTTTTGAGAGCTTTCGCAGTTTTGGAGTGGCTTGTTTTGGATCTCTGCAAAAGGTTACCGACAAACAAAACAGTTTGGATCGCGTAATAGTAGGAAAGATCACTTTGTTTAGGTGGGTTTTTCGGTTACATCGCATACTTCGTTTAAATACCATTAAAGAAGACTCACTGTATGCATGGTTAAGCAAAGTTCCTCGACCGCTACTAAGTTTTGACAATTCGCACTCACTCATTCGTTCGCTCTTACCGTGCTTCGAAAACATTGGTCATAAAAGCATCCTACAAAGTTTGACGCTGTGATATACCCATATAGATCTTCTGCTGTTTGCCGATCCACTTGTTATGCAGAGGCGACCAGCTATTCCACGACTCGTGATGTGCGTGGATTATGTAACACGCTTCACCACCAATCATCTTTATCTCTGGAAATATTTTCATCTTGCAGCAAGGCACTGAAAGCCCTCCAAAGAAGCATCTGCTCAGTCGTTTCTACCATAGTCACAGCGGTTACGGTTACGGGCACCGAGTATTTTGGCGAAACAATGATTATGCAGTGTTTATAGAAAAGCCTTGAGTGAAGGGAGTGGCATACAACCTGGCATTATGCTACCAGCACAGGGAAATTGGAAACTTAATTGAAACGAGGGAGATGCGTGATACTTCATGCTCTGAGATGCTGACACAATTTTTAGTTGGGTAAAAAAAATTTTTCAAAGTCTTTTCGGTTTCCTGGTGGAGACCCATGAATCTAAAAGCTCCTCACACAGAGATGTTAAAATGGTCACGACATAAAATTTTGACTTACGCACTTTGCTTTATCTGGTCTAATGTCCACTGAAATGCGATTTCGTTCTTACTTATTGATACGACCCGACGCGAACCATGTTGCTTCGTCTGCCAAATTCTTGCAGAATATCAAAATCCAGGACTAGTACTCAGGAAACGCAAGTGATGAGATATGCTGATAGTTCTTGTTGATTGTTATCGATCAACGTTCCTTGCTTTTACCGTACTCTAATCAACGTCTTAATTGCAGCAAAGTTTTACTTTTCCAAAAGGGTCTTTTTGGTGCACGCCTGTCATGAATTCCATATGTCGCTAAGGTGATGGTGCGCTTGTCACGTCTGTGAATGATAAGCGGAGATTAATTCAGTCTCATGACAGAGCGCGTCAAGTGTTTTCTCGCCGGTAAAGGAAAAAAAACGCGAAGAACTGCTTTTCTCAGAATAAGCAGTTTTACTGCAGCTAGAAGATAGGAGAAAACAGACTTGAGTATTATCTCATGTTGGGAATTTGGATTCGAAGTTTCATTATCAAAATGATGTTACAATATGTATTGGTGGTACTACTGCTAGGTGCAGGGCTTCTGAGCGAAATTTGATTAGGGGTTGCAAAGACTAGTACCGGGCCCTTCTAGCGTCTGGGGCCCTCGTCGAAACTTTTATAGCTTGTTTCTCTGGTAATCAGAATAGGCCTTAGATAAAACAGCCACTGTACTATGCTAAGATTTATAAATAGATTTATTGTTATAGTGACAACTGGCTTGCATTAGTAATTTTGGGCTTGACTACAGAAAAACCTTGCGTGCTTACTTTCATCTTCCCGGGCCCCAGCCCCCAGTACATACCGAGCCCCGGTGCGTTGTACCTCTTGTAACCTCCTCTCGTAGGTCCTGGCTAGGTATAGATGTGAACTTCAATTTGTTGTATGTTGTAAGATCTGGTCATTTATACATTTACCTTTGCAGGCCGTTCAGGTGCAAATGTAGCGTTGTTTGAAAATGTGCCAATCACCAAGCAGATAGTTCACAGGGACACATCGTCACCTAAATGAATCATTCCTCCGAAACACCTGCTATGACATTACCGCGGCGTGACGACTGTTACCAGCACGCCAATGCCGATTCTTCCGCGCGAAAGTGGCGAGACATGGTTGCGATCAAAGCGAACACCCAAGCTAACCCCGTTGGTGGTGGACCGACAGCGCGAAAGCACCAGTCTCGGATAGAAGAAGCCATATGGGAAATGGAACGAAATGGGGATGTTCTGGAAAGATTGAGAAAAGAAGAGTTGACGTCTTCAAGCAGCGTCGCCGATGGAATGCGAGGTGCGGTTTTAGTCTCATGTACAATTAGCTAAGTGAGTTTTTGTGATCTTCTGTTGAAAATCCGCAGCGCCACCTTGCAGAAATTATTAGCCATAGGGATTCAGCAAACGTCAAGTACAGTTACATTTGTCTTGTCTTTGCATCTGAATGTGGTGGTTGTTAAGTTAAGAAACCAATTCATAACCGCAAAGAAACGGACGGTTAAAAGTTTGTTATAACCATATAACTGTAACCACCAATATTGTTTTACGCTTGTGCAAGTTTGTCTGTGGTTCACTTGGTGTTAACGCAGCCGTACTGTCAGAAATTCTTGCTTCCCAAATTGTATTGTATAAAGCACAAGCTTATCGAATTTCTTCAAATTTGTTTACATTTGCGTTTGTTACAAGCAAGCAGTGTCAATCAGTAAACATTATTTCGGCAATTTCTGCAGTTGCACGTTGGCCTAAACAAACGTTGAAACCGAAATTAACGATTATAGTCCGTAGAAACGTTTGAAACGGTCATCAGAGAAACTTATTTTGATGTGCTGCATAAAAATTAAGGCTGGTTTAATGCCTTTTTCCATTGTTTTCAAATATTTTTATATTTTTTACTGCAACAAATCATAAAAATGGTGTGTTACGAAGCAGTAAATGTACTACGGAAACTTTTCCCAACGCAGATCAAATATACCTTTAAGTTCGTTGAGAGCCTGTGGTTAACGCTCATCGGAACCGTTATCGGAAAAACATATTTTTTCGAAGCCATAGCTGTTTCAGGCAACCCCATTGAAATAAACTTCAGATTTCAAAGATTTGAAAAACTATGTAAAAATTTCATAAAATGTAAACTGATCTTGTCAGTGCACATTTTAATTCTTTGGACATTTGTTCCCTGAAAACGTTATGTAACATATTCTGTAAGTAACGTAACACTGATTTTTAGAGAGATCAGAACGTTTTACATTATTCTCTCCAAAGACACTCCAAAAAAGATGTATTGGTTGCACTTAATTCCGGATGAAGCGTGATGCGTTTCACCTAAAACGTGAAACGGTTCAGAGTTACGGTTGCATCACGTTTCGGCAATGTAACTTAAAATATAGGGGCATGCTGTTTTTGCAACCACGATTTGAGACAAAGCGAATTTGACGGTTCTCGTTTCGACCAGACCACAACTAGGCGTGTGCTTGTTACAACTGATTGTTTGCTGAAAAAAGAAACGACTTTTCCACTCGTCCCATCTGTAGCCGTTGCTTTCTGTTTGCAGCAGGTGCTGCGGTATCAGGGCGTCGCATTACGCCCTTCCAGGATAAGTTCTGTCCCGGGATAAAACGGAAACGTGGTTCGTGCGCGGAAAAAGCTCTGATAGTGCTTTGTTTAATCGCTGTTATCAGCACTTTGCCTCCGCAAGCAATTAAGCGATACGAGGCAAGCGGCCGTACAGGGCGATATCGATTCCTCGGATGCTTGTCGAAGCTATCACGACCGTAATGTTCGCAGGTGGTGACAGGGCGAACCGGCCCAGAACGACGCATCGCTACTGACAATATAATGTTAAAAAACAAAGCAGCCCTTTCTTTCTGTGACCCCGAACAAGTCAACATGCCTTGTCGAACATACGTTGGCGTCGTCCTCACTGCGACAAAAACAGTTTTACCTTAGATGTGCTTTCAAATGTGTCATGAGGCAAAGTAGTGGATGGTAATGATGGTATAAAACTATTTTCAGTTTACTTGGCATCATTCCTAGTTGCGTCATCTAGGCTCATGGGAAAAAGTGTCCGTTGTATAGCTGACTTTCACTAAACTATGATTCATTTCATTCAATCTACTACCAGACCGTTATGGCTTGTCTTGATCAAGACTTGTATTGCTTGATTTTTATCGCTTGATTTGGTATTTATGAGCTCTGAAAATTTTAATTCAAGGTATAGTCAAAATGGGACACCTGTAGTAATCTGCTTATCAGGATGTCCGAATGGCCGTTACTGCGGTAAAACCTCTTGAATGAGCACATGCTGCAGAATCAGATTCTGTTTGCAAGCAGCATGTTGCTAAGGTTAGCAGTGAGTAGTGACTAAACCTTCGTGTGCTGAAACAAATACAGTACTATTTTGCTCTATGCTCTGATAAGAGTGCAGGGCTGTCCAATCACATTAAAGAAGCACGACGTATCAATCATTGTCTATGGAAAGAATTCCTTTTTCAGCAAAGAATCGGACACTAAGATCTTACAAAGTATATATTTCGCCTACAAAGTAGGCATCAACAGCTCTTATTCAAATAGAATAGTCGGCAATTGTACGTATCAATGATGGTAGGGAAACGCTGCATAGTCAGGCAATTGTATCCTGTGATTGATGCAACTTCACGAGGCAATTATTTTTCGTGGAGAAGTGCTGGATTTGTGTGCGTTTTAGGTATTTTAATGCCATGGAATTAGCTTCGTCATCACATCTGCCTTAATCTATCACCCGAAATCAATATTTATGGCCCTTTGAGTTTAATCATTTACAATAATTGATCAAAACAGTGTCGTCATCGAAACGGTTCAACCCACTTCTTGACAGCCATTTTCTTGACCGTAGGATCGATAAACCAAGAACGTCTGCATAGAGTTTAGCAAGAAGATGAAGGCTGATCTTTGAAAATGCGCACGCAAAAGGTATTGCTATGCCCAACGAAGCTGTAAAATGATCCCTACTCTTTGCAGACAGTCGCACACGAAAGAGTTTGCAACAGTCAGTGACAACGGTCCATCGATGTAGTTGCCCAACAACAACACCTGCGATGACTGTTTCAGCTTTTTGCAACAAGAAAATGCAGTGGACATCAAGCAAAGCAAGTTCTTCAAGATTTGAATCTACTTCATGACCAAACGCGAAACACTCGGGTTGATAATTAGAACAAGCTGATTTAATTCTGGTAACAGAGAAAAGCTACAGATATTTTTGCAAGAGTTATAAGAGAGAGGAACTCTGTAGTCTGTAGAATCTATTTACTAAGATAGTGTCGCCTCGTCATTGATGCTAAAATACAGCACATCTTCAGGATAAACAAATTACAGGAAATTTATTGTTATTCACATTTTCATGCGAACAATCAATTTTCAGGGGTTCAACGTGAAATTTTTGAAGATTAACTTTACCTTTGGGATGTCATCAATCCTGTCTAAACTACTTCGCATGATACATTCGACTGACCTTTCAGCACTTACACGTTAAACTTTTTTGGAAAAGTTCTTCCTCCCCAGACTACTGGTTTGCTTTTTGTCTGCAGACACCATAATATTATTTTCTACAGATTTAATGAATGAAAAGTAGTGAATTGTCTTGATTGTATTGCGCCCACCACAATCTTGCGGATTGAAAACAGCTTAACCGGCGGCCCAAGCCGCCCAACTAAGCACAACCTATTGTATTGTGACCATTATAAAAATCAGCCAAATATGAAGCGGTATAGTCAACGATGCTTACGAGGATTTAAATCATTTCTTTAAACACAAAACTTTTGCCGAAATCACTCTAACGCTGATCAATACAAACCCACCCAAAAAACACAGTTACATCAAAGGAGTCGACATAGCACAACCACTGAGGCTGATATCTGCAAAGCCAGCATGCTGTGGAAAGGTCATTGTCGTTGGGTATTTGCAAAGCATACATGCGTCCTTGGTGTTCTACAGGTGCAAACAATACCTCTTGTCATAGTTTACAGTGATTTTTTTTGCTCCAGAAAAAAACCATCAAGTTGCTAATCGTTGAAATTATGGTAACCGTGCAGCTACTGCTACAGGATTCGTGTTCTAAGATACAGCGTTTGCTCGCAGGAAGAGACCGAAAGTTGTAAGATTTTCCTGTATGTAATGATCTCCTGTGGTTGAGCATTAGTCGAGGCTTGTAGAGCTATTTCCAACAGAAATGTTAGATTGTTTTGATAAAACTTGGCTTTTTATTACCTGGAACTGGGGACACAAGACTTGCTGAAGTATCGTCAAATATTATTTCAGTTTCTGGAGGTTAAGCCTGCCCCACCACGATCCAGTCCTCAGTTACAAAACTGTGTTAATTTTTCTAAATAAAAAATGACCAAATTGTACTTGTTTCCAGATTGAATGTGCTTGAAAATTTTCAAAAATATGAAATGCCGGGACAAATGCAGGGAGGTGTTAACTTTAACATGAATAACGGCATCAAACCAAGGAAATATATTACATTGCAACTATGTCTTAAGAAATGTGACGCTCTCGACGCCAATGTACAGCTAATATCATTATCGTGACATATAAAAAGAATGAGCCTAAATGAGTCAGTAGAAATAAAGGCGCATCTCAAAATTCTAAAATTTTCAAGCACATTCAGTTTGGAAACAAGTATAATATTTGGTGATGAACCTATCATGGCTCCAGTTTTTGATTGAATTGTCTTTTCAAGGCCGAAATGAGCTCCTCAGCCATGCAAAGCAATTAGTCTAGGCATGAAGAACAGATATGGGAGGCGGGAATTATTTCTCAACTCTGGCAACTCCTGCAGCTAAACCTGTCCCAACGTACTGGTCACGCTTTTCCATGGGGCAATCGAAGCGATGCGAATTGTGGTCTCCTGATGACTTGGCAACCCAAAGACCACAACGTTTCCACGGACGTGGTTTGAAAAGTCTGTCAAAGTGATCATCATCTCTCGTAGATGTTCTGCCACACTACAACAGGGGAGGAGTATGTGGAGTAAAAGGAAAATGTCTGCTCGTTCTAATGCATAAGAAGCGTGGTTCCGAATTCATTTTGGATTGTGTCGAAAGTTATGACGGAATTCCCAGGAAATTTGTTGGAGAAAGTACAGTCTCATGTTAGATTTAGAAATTTTTGCAAAACGATGCCCTTAGTGTTCAAATGAAAAACAAATAATTGCATACGGGTTCAGTATTATTCGTCCACCTTTGACAGGTGCAACAAAAACCAAGCGTCAAAAGCTTGCAATTACTGCATTCTCCTTCATCCAAATTCCGATCTCGCAGTACGCAGGGAGTGTTGTAAACAAGTGTAATGCACTTTTCTTTCACAGGATGTTGAAGATTTTTGAAGTGGTCGCAAGAAGTGAGTTAAAATGGGGTTAAGTTCTGCATAACCAGGACTTTGTTTGCACCTTATATTTGTAAAAACTGACAAGGAATCTCGCAGAGAAATTTACAGGCTTATTCTAGAATTTTTCTTAGATACATTTTTTCAGATTTGGGGTCGCTAATCACAGCATATGTGCAAGGCGTTTCATCAACTGAGTCATCAAAAGATATAATGGCTGTGTTGTTCGTAATACTGCTCTGCTCAGCGGTTGCGTGTTGCAGTTATACCCATTGGCAAATGGTGGTGCGATGGTCGTGTTGCGTCGCACCATCTTTATTTGGACTTCCAGAACGCCGGAGCAGCGATAGTGCAGGGGACAGTTAAAGAGTTGACGGAATCGAAACTTACAAAAAAGAAAAAAATCGTTACCACTACGCTATAGTTTCTGTTCAATAACAATGTTGACCTCAAAAATATAACCAGAAATAATAGAAAACCAATATGAATTTTTGGGTGAGTGTATAGCTGCAATGAATTTGTTTCAATTCGATCTTGATCAACCATGAAATTGCCCATGATACTCTTATGAAACGGCACCTCCGCCCCCTTTGCCCTTCTTTTGACAGGTCAGGGGGAAATACCTCCGCTCTCCTGCGTCGTTGTGCACTTTTGTTATCTTTGTCGTCACCTTGACACCGATGTAAACGTGGAACCTCTTTACTCGCGAATACACATAAGTACGTTTGAAACGATTGCCGCAACAGCGGTTCGAGTCTTTGGCGGTACTATGGTCACAAATTACTGAAATTGCATGTATCCCGTAATTGCCAACTTTTGTAGATGTTCTGCGGGTCAGCTTTTTGCAATAAAAACCTTGGCTGTGTGCAGACCCCCTGTCAGCAATGACGGAACCTGAAGAACAATTTCATCCACGCGCTGACAACACGTCCGTGACCACATGTTCATCAAACGACGCAAATCACGTTCTAAATGCGCCGTCCTCAAACACGAGCGTTTGCGAAAGACAGGATGATGGGTCGGTCGGAGCTATTGAGTCAACAAGCCTTTCGTACACGGCAGTTGACGGCCGGTTTTCCGTCAGCACGGTTACAACAGTCGACGCGGATCGAAGCGGAAGTTTGGGCGAAAACCACGAGAATGATTCGAAGGCAGGTGCCGGCTTGATCGCTAACATCTGGAGCAAGCAGTCATCGTGTAACTTCATGGACAGGCTGATGGCCGGAGGAGACGAAGATAATAACAGACCTAACAA
>JGI24022J15233_10000470_pt1 | contig 25710 bp, 18 predicted proteins | sample Ectturendosymbi2_FD_15233 | JGI IMG/M metagenome (IMG submission 15233)
TTTTTATCGAACAAAATATGGGTACGCATCTTTTTGGGTCACCCTGTAGATTCAGACGTGGTGTTTTTGTGCGTTAGCGATCAAGTTCAGGAAATCCTCTTTCAGCTTTGACTCCTGGAGTAAATCATCTGATTAGTTCTGAAGTGGAATGCCGACTCCACATGTGAATGTTAGTTTTGCATTGCAATCGTGTCAGAAACATTTATTATTATTGCCGTATATACTCGCTTATTAGCCGCATCCGCAGATAAGCCGCAGCAGAAATTTTAGCCATATACCGAGAATCAAGGGTAATTCACAAATAAGCCGCAGGTCAATTGACGTTTTCACCGGTGAAGACCTTGCGCGATCAATCAATCACAAAATATTGGTTTTTACAGGCAAATGTAATTAAAGGCAATTTTATTGTTCAGAACCTAAGAAATCTTCGTCGTCGGAAGAAGGAAGTTCGTTTATATGTACGGTAGATTTTATGCGAGTTTATGTCGAATTTTGACAGACACATGATAGCGAGTTTATTTCGAATTTTGACAGAGACATGATAGCGCCCTACTTTCGCCCATGCCAAATGGCATTGCGGTTCGACTGTATGACTGAAATTTGGTGATAGCTAATGCGAAAACTTTGTTCCTCTGGGTATGTTGCGTGTATAAGCCGCAGGCAAAATACAGGCCATATTCCAGGTAAAAAAGTGCGGCTAATAAGCAAGTATATACGGTATATATATTTTCCGGCAAATATCCATAACAGGCCAGTAGTTTTCAACTAAAATTTTTCGAACGAGCTTAACAAAAGTAATTTGATCGTAAATCAATGTTTTTAAGCCGTTTTTGGGTGTCAAAATGACACCCTAAAATTTTGCAATGAGACCCTAAAATCTGAAAGCCAAGATATTGAATTGCCTTGTATTGAAGTAAAACGATTTGAGGAAAGCATGTTTTCTTGCACGTGGCTATTGCAACTGACGACTGCAATGTTATAGGCCGGCACAATTTTCTGGCGCAAAAGTTGGAAGCGAAAATTGTAAATTTGGTATCTGTGCATTGTCATGCGCACTGCCTCGCTTCGGCCTCTTACTATACTGCCGCATGTTTGTGCTGTCTTTTTCTGGCCGTCAAGTAACTGTATTCCTGCTTAGAAGATTGTGTCCGCGTCGACGAAATTGAATCACAACCGTTCAGCGTTGGTGTTGGACTCCGACAATGGTGTGTGTGTTGTCACCACTCCTCTTCAAAGTCTATATCGGGTTCTCCACACTACGGCAGGCCGACAAATCACATCCGACCTGTGAAGACATTTCACTCGGCCGCAAAACACATTTTGCCAGTAATGAAAAAATAATAGGTGTATTTACAAAAAATGTGTTGATTTGGCAGAATTCAACATATGTCGAAAAAATCACATTACGCAAGATGTCTGACCCTCGAACTGTTGTGCAATAACTTATGTAGTCCTCTTCCAAAAAATTTGGAGAGCCCTTGTCTATATGAATTGGATAGACAGTCACAGACGCGTCGACGAGGGTACCACTGTTGGGAACTGAAGGATGAACTTTGTGCGGACGAATTTATACTACATGCGTAGATCTTCTCAACAGGGTCTTCAGCACGCATTTGATTGGTTTTCTGTTGCGTGCGACCAAGCAGGAACGAAAATCAGTACTGTTTTTACAATTGAAAGTGAACAACATGTGATGTTATTTTCATGGATTGGGTCACAAAATGACAGGGTGTTTTTGTTTGAAAGTGGCTATCGGTCAGCTGGCAGTGACAATTAGAATAAAACGCTGAGTTTGTCATATTATCAGCACTGTCATGGTAGCCCAATCATGTAGGCTAGATGTGTCTTACTGTGTGAATGGTTTTCGTGCTGACTCTTGCCATAATCGGGCACCATTTGTTTTGGTTGTAGTGGTTGCACTTTTCATAGTACTGGTTTTTATTTACTTTTTTCAAAAGTTTCCAAACTTTTGTGGTCAGATATGGAGTTTAGGTTTAATAAGTGTTAGGTTTAGGTTTACTAAGTTTCTACTATGCATGGTTCAGCCTACTGCACACTTGTCATGGATTAGTGTCATACTACAGGCGATGGATGAATAAGTTTTCAAAAATGAAGGTCCATTGGTGGACCGATAACCGCTGCCTGTTTGTTTCGTATTAACCAGTGTCGCATTCGGATACGGATAGATATCGGATACTAAATTTCAGAAACTTTCCGATAAGGGTTGGATATGGATATTCAAAAATTTATCGGATATAGATCAGGAGTTAAAAAATCAGTATCCGCTCACCTCTGGTGGTGGCGGCACTGACGGGACTGAATTTTGGGCTAAGTGGTGACGGGACTGAATTTTGGGCCCCTGTGACAGCGTGGGCCCCCCAACTGGGGGTATGGAGTGTGGCTGCTGGTACGGCTGTGAGGAAAGCAATGTCCAATCCAAACAGAATACAAAAAATTTGTAATATCCGTTCGGATTGGACTCCAAAATCTGGATCCTGTACACACCACTGATTCCGTCACTCCTGTATGTGATCACCTGTGCATAGCGTACTCCGCTTTTACCTTTTTATGCTGTGAATCAGGATTCAGGGTTGCCAGGTAGTCATAAGCAGAAAAGACCAGATCAACCTTAAACAAAGTCAAGTAGCACCAAAAAAAGCAAAATACAACATGAATTGAAATACACAACGACACCTTTGCAACCCCCAAACGCACTTTTAAATGGCGGTATGTACATATTTTATACATCAAATATAAACTTTCGAAACTTTTGCTCTTGCTGAAGAGTAAGCAGAAACTGCAAACCTAAAAGCATGAAACAGCAGTCAGCAAAACAAAAAAATATAAATTCTTGCGCTGAGTTAATTTCCAAATATAATTTATAATTTTGTGTCCAGAAACAGTGTCTACAAATCTGCCAGTTCCCAAAAATCTGCCAAAATCATCTTGAAATTTGCCAAATCGACATAAAAAAATCTAATATGCTAGAAAAGGCGAAAAAAAAACAAATTTCATTTGATCTTTTTTCAAAAGTAAAAAAACCAAAGGTGTTGAAAAAAGCCCGAAATTACCAAATTTGGCGTCAAAAAAGCCACACTGGCAGTGGCAACACTGCTGGGTATTTGTTTTTGCCGCGTACTATTGAGTCAATAGTATTGACTAGGCTACAGTATGCCACAACCAGCAGTTATACAGTACAACCAGTAACCACACAGATTTGCGAGATTCGACAAATTGTGCCATATTTTAATGTGCTGGCCATGATAAAACACACTTGGTCATTTTTAAGAGTTGTATGTCAAGAATGCTGTATGTCTATGTGTATTCAGTTGTGTGGCTGATAAGTTAGGCCTAGGCTTTAGAGGCAATAGCCCACAGTAAAGCTTGAAGCTTTGCTTCTTCATGTTGGTTAGATTTAAATTACTACACTTACAGTAACACCACATAGTACTTAAACCTTTGTTGCTTTGAAGTGTATTGTAATTATTTTGCCCTTGCAATCAGTGGATTTTTGTACATGTGGAAGTGCTTCAGTCAAGTCATACCTGACAAAAAAAAGATAAAACAGTGTTTACTCTCAACAACCCACAAGGGTACAATAATGTAAAGAACGAATGTCCGTATGTGTGGATATCGTTAACGGGTATGTGATGACATAACCAGAGTAGAAAAGTACCTTGTTGTTACACAATGAATAATGGTAAAAATACAAAAGACGAAAATATTTGTTATTGCAATTTTAATTCAATTTTCCCCCATACACGTAATACTAATGGTAAGTTGTTATGATGTTTGTTTCAATTTCTTATTTTCACAATGGTTGAAACCTACATTTTGGTCCCATTGGAGCTTGTTATCAAGAATGGAATAATCTTGTTACGAGAGGGATGGTGGTTGAAAGTAAGCATAGGCTAGCAACAAATAATATTTGACAGTGGTTATAAATATGCCTGTGGATCTTGAAATTGGAAAACTTATGAATACGCCACCTGTGACGTAACAGTTACACACGACGAGAGTGCAGTAGGCTTGGTAGAAACGAACTAAACATAAAAGATAAATCCAAACCGTAGTCCTAACGTAATCCTAAGCTAACCTAACCTTAAGCTAACCCTAACCCAACACTATCCAATCCTTAACCTAACACGTAAACCTGAAAAAAAGTGAAGAAAAAAAACAAAACGAAAGTGGGAAAGGTGAGAGTCGAACCTAAAACTATCAGCATAGTAGCCGTCACGCCTAGCCACTACACCATGAGACCCACAACATTTGAATGACAAACTGACCTTTTCATCAGGACAGGCATATCTGTAGTCACTTCCATAATATTTTTACTACCGTTATGGTGTCATTACCACAAAATATCAGTTTTTGCGACTCCAGTTACATCAATTTATATTCGCAACCAAGAATAAGATCTGCGACTGTCAACTGATGGATATCCGTCTTTCACAGGGCTCCTTAGCAGGTGTTCTTCCCTTTTTGTTATGGGAGTGGCTATGTATGTATGTCTGCTGGCGGTGACACGGTTTGAATATAACACTGAGTCTGTCACTCTAGTAGTATTGTTGTGTTAATCGAGTGGACGTCTCTAGCACGCCAACTGTGCAAATAGGTTAGTTTTTGGTACAGCTCTCACCATGGCACATTTGTTTTGGTAGATTAGTTGTTGCACTTTTCATGGGACTGGTTCTATCTTACTTTTTTCAACAGTTTCCAAACTTTTCTGTTCATATTTACAGGGTTTAGGTTTGGGATTTCGGTTTAGGGGTTAGGTTTAAGGGATAGTGTCATGTTATAGGTAGAAGAAAATAAGTTTTCAAAAATGAAGGTCAGCTGGCAGACCTATAGCCACTGCCTTTTGTTGTATTAGTGGACTTAGTTAAATACGTTTTTAGCATGAGATTATTATGATAATCAACTTATGTGGTTGTAGGATTTAATTAATATCCTGTTTATATTATTGGCCTATCTAGTTTTTTTTGACACAAGGAAGTTCTAGAGAATACGCTGTTGTAGGTGTAAAAAGTTGTGCACTAAGTATCTATTTTGCTGTCAATGGCAAAAGCACTACTAAAGCTATTTCCTTTGCCATTAGCTAAACCCAATTGGTGAATTTGTCATGTGACAAGGACGATACATTTGGATTAGCGTCTCTTATTTGTGATGTGACCTGACCTAAACCTTAATTGAAATATAAACCTATGTCTGGTTTTTGAAACAAGTACATAAAAAGCGCTACCATCGAAATTGTCATCTTTATAACGCCAAAGCAACAAATGGTAAGAGCTGAACCGACGACTACTTGCATAGCATGCATAGTCAATAGACATTTCCCACTCGACCAGGTTTACCGTAATGCATGAAACAATGGGTTTCGTGCATGTATTCATTGTCAGTGCATGACAATGATGCATATTACCATTAATTTCTGATTAGGTGTTCAGCTAAAAATTAACCTGGTTGTTTTTCTTGTGCAGATTTCTAAGGTACACTGTAAAACATAGGCCTAATTAGTTTTGTCTAAGCCAAAGTGCCATGCTTCTTGTAAAAACGTTTTTNTCTTTTATCTCAACTTGACCTTGATGATGCCCTATAGATCCTTTTGCTCTTGTTGGCATGGTGTTAACCCTTTGGGCATAACGAANACCACTTCAGTTAATTCAAGCAGTTTCAGCCATCACTCACCACCTATAAGCGCTAAAGGTCTCTAATCAAAGCATCAAAAGATAGAGATAGTTTTATAATTTCCATTCTTCCAAATATTGCTACTTGTGAGTTTGGAATTTTTAAGGCCAGTATGACGTCACGAGGTGGTCCTAATAAAGTTTAGCATGCCTGTGGAAAATGTTCAAGTGCTGGTTTACCTTTTTTCCAGAAAATAAACTAAACGAGAATCTGCTTCTTTTGAGACCTTGATGGACTCTCTAGTGCAAAGGTGGGCAAACGTTTTACAGTGTGGGCCTACCATGCACAGCTACAACATGGCGATGGCAACACTGCATGAGAACTGTTGATCACTGCCTGAAACTTAGACTAACCTTGAATCCTAACCCTAAAACTTGGTCCTTAACCTAACCTTAACCCTAAAACCCTAACCTGTTAAGAGTCTGCAGATGCAATAGCTCAGCAGTTTTCACGCAGCATTGCCACCGCAATGTTGTAGCTGTGCATTGCATGATAGCTGTTGTGGTAAAGGTACCTTAAAAGGTGAAATTTTGATTGTGGATGAATCGTAAATACTTTTATGCATATATTCGTTACCAACAACAACTTTCATGCATATATTCGTTGTCAGTACATTGTATCAAGTCTGCCTACATGCTGTTTTCCACTATTTAAAAAATTGGTGTTGAACTAAAATTTTAACTGCACTTCCTAATTAATATGCATTTTTTATTTAATCGGCCACCTCCAAACAGATAGCAGGTTTGCTGTTCCAGATTAGCAGCATCTGTAGAGTTTAAAAAATGTCACAGCAACCCTGAACCGTTCTGACAATCATTTCTCGATCACCTGCACTGTTGCTGCCATTTGATATGATCATTCCCGCATTGACATAATCACTTCACTATGAATAACTTGCATTTCACACAGATAATGCTGGTTTTGATCAAAAAATTAGATTAATTTTGTTTGTTTCATCAGGTGTAACTCATTTCAGGCAAAGGCTAATATTTGTAGTTATTAACTTTAATTTAATCAGTAATGATTAAAATGCTTAGTATCTTTTGCAGCCAAGCTATCAATAGTGATAGTGATTGTATAGTTAAGGATATCATTTAAAATGATTTCTTTTGTTTGCCAAATAACATTTCATCTGCATTTTGATTTAATTTGCTGCCATGTCTTTTTTGACTGTCTAGAGCAGTGCTACTCAATTATTTCAAGAAAAGGTCCAGCTACAAATGTCAAAATTTTTCGAGGTCCGGTCACTCCCATAAAATCACGCAAATGTGACATGTCTTGGATTTTTCTAACAAAAAAACATNATATGAGAATTTAATGAGATTATATGTAGATATGCAAAACCTTGTAAATGGATACAGATATTAACAAAACTTGTCAGCATTATTTATTGTTCTGCTGGTGGGAGTAATGGCATTTTGTGCTTCATGGCAGTTACCTAATTTTTTGTTCCAAGGTAGTGGCAGCAAGTAGAAGGTAATGCTGAAGGTTTTATTCATCATGCAGATGCGAAACTTGTTCTTTATGAACTTCTTTTTTGAAAGCGTGGAGTGCCAGCAGTTAGTTGCGTAACTAGAAGTTCGAGCCAGGAGGGAAAACGTAGCTAAAAGGGGTCCACTGGCCACTGATAAGGGAGTCACTAGCAACACTCAGAAAAAAAGTGAGAAATGATGGTGAATCCGGATGTGGATGGCTGTACTACTAAAACCCTAAATCACCAAAAAATACTTCGAAAAATGCAAGAAAAAATACTGAAAACCAAAAGAATACTAAAACTGAAGCATAAGCAAAATTGGAGCCCGAGTTTTGCATTTACTGTAGCTTGCAAGAGGAGACAATTCACCCCTCTGGCAGCAGTAGACCCAAACAGTAAGGATTTCCACTGACAAACTGCGAGGGGTGGAAAAATTTTGGAGATACCTTCCTTTGACAAGAAGTTTTCAGGTTTGCCATCAAAAAATATTTCTTTCACTGCTACAATCTATTGGAATTCAATTAATTCCTGTTTAATTTTGGCTGTGTACACACCAGTGGTGTCAAGCTGACGGAGCTATGCTCTGCCACTTTCATCAGTGAATGCAGTGAATGACGGGTCGTTGCCTACAAATATAAGCGAAGATGCCCAGCAGAGCTCTGGCACCTATAAAATTTCCATTACATCTTTCGTCCACACATGTGCATGTGTCTTTTTCTTCAGTTGAGAATTCGGTAATGTCTGTCACTGAAAAGGGTTATGAGGAAAGAGCAACAACTGTTTTCGAAGGGAAAAGACGCCAAAATGCAGCAATGTTGATAATCAACTTTTCAATAAATTGAATAAATCTGGAACCTTCTTGCTTTTACTTTCCCCAAATGCCTCAGAAAATGACTAAGTTCAGTGTGAATGACATGTTTGAAAATATGAAACTTTCTGAAAAGGGCGAGCAGTAGTGATCAGATCAAGAGTAGTATGTTTTCTTCATGCAGTTTTACATTCATGTCATTGAGGTGTTACACCATGTCAGCCAAAAATCCAACAGTTTCCCTTTATCATTCCCTAAAAAAGCTGAAAATGCTTTGGGTTTTCTTCACATTTGGTCGACTTCCCGTAAAAAAGCAAAAGGACAAAAATCTCTACAAAACTCTTCTCTTACTCAAGCATCTTCATAATTGTGCACAAGTAAATTTGTATAATTGCATTGTTTTCAGAAAGAAAAGGTTTCATCGCTATTTCTAGCCTTGAATCCACTATTTCCACCAGGGTAGACATTGTAGTGGCAAGCTATTGTTGAACAATTATGACAAAACAATTACTTTTAACCAAATAAACATGACAAGACCAACTCAGGTGTGCGCTGCAATGTAGCTGATCAACAGCCTGATCGACAATCACTTAATACAGTTGGCAAGAAGTTGTGCTTTAGAAGCACGGCCAAAAGCGCAACATTTTGGGATAAAAACTTCTGGATATATTGCTGGACATAATGGAACAGTGATTAATGTATGAACAAATTTAACGTCAAATAGTTATGATATTGCTGTAGCTAAAATTCAAGAAGCTGGTACCAGAGTTCTGCTTTCATCAAACAAAATTTTAAGAAATAAGTTAGAAAGTTACAATTTTCTGACATTATCAACATCAACAATTGATGTTAAAGCTTGAGACAATGTGTGCAATAAGCTAGCAGTACTAAAACTGTAATGCAGTTGTGCTGATGCCTTTATTTGATTTATAAAATAATGCATTAATTATCTTTTTGATCTGAAGGACATCCTATAAATGCGTTGTGAACAATATTATAATTCCATCACTTTCGCTTTTGCTTGGAGTTGTCCTTGTTATCATGCTGCTACCTCTTAGCATTTTTATAAGTTGCACTTCTTGCTTTTTCTAGAAATGCAGACTGAACCCTGCGCAATAACACTCCTACGCATTTAATGATTCTATGACCTGTATTCATGGTGTTGCGATCGGAAAGCCATAGCAGAAAGTGTGCAAAGCTTCACACCATGGCAGCAAGCAACATTTGCTTGTTTGTGACACATATATATGGGTGTTATTCTTCGCACACATCCTGTTTGTGATGAATTGAACATTCAACGCAACATCAACAGAGAGGTTGAAACAATATGCCCTGGTATTTACAACGAACCACATGAATTGCAAATTCTTTTTGTGAAGGTTGCGCCTGGCATAACCTTCACATCCTGGTCACAACACCATTTTGTTGCGATTGGAAAGCCCTAGCAGCAAGTGCACAAAGCTTCACACTGTGGCAGCAAGCAACAACATAGATCACCCAACAAGATCACTCTGTCATTGCTTTGCTTGTGCCACATATATATTAATGTTATTCTTCATGCACATCCCATTCACGGTGATGTGCTGGATGCCATTATAGAAGTCCTGAAAGCATAGACTCTATCCACAGTGTTGGTTCTGAACAGCCAGCATGTTCAATGCACCAGCACTAGCAGTGCTAAAGCCTTTGTGCCAGTTGTAAAGTAAGGTGCTATGTAATTTATCCTTAGATTATCCTGCTGTATGCTATTGCACTACACTGTTTCATGATTTGAACTGCATCCATTTTCAGTCAATGTTCTTGCAAGCTTAATTCAATTCAGGTAGATTCTTGCTACAGAAGTTGGTGTAAAGGTGATTTGATGATTGATGCTTTACTTTTTTTGCTGTTAAAGATATTTCAAGATTAAATTATGGTCATATGTGTTAAAAGTAGTTTTTGTTTGTGACTCATGCAAAAGCATTTCAGTGTACATAGCTTGCAAACTAATATAGGTATTACCACTTTACAATCATTAATGTGTGTTATAATGGTCTTTTCAAGCTTACAAGGATTGAAATGTTCTATTTAATTCAAAAGATTTCTGTTTCTTACAGGGTAATTGTTGACTTTCGTATGACATAACACACACTGTATCATGTCTGTGACTTTGCATACAGATCTTGGTGACCTCAAGCTTGAAATATTTTGTGAACAAACGCCGAAAGCTGCAGAAAATTTTTTAGCTTTGTGTGCAAGCAATTATTATGACAACAACTTATTTCACAGAAATGTTAAAGGATTTATGGTTCAAACTGGTGATCCCTCTGGTACAGGAAAGCAAGGCATGAGTATCTGGGGAAAACACTTTGATGATGAATTTGTGGACTCCTTAAAGCATAATGCTAGAGGTGTTGTTTCAATGGCTAACAGTGGACCTAACACAAATGCTTCTCAGTTTTTCATTACATATGCAAAACAGCTACATTTGGATCTGAAATATACTGTATTTGGTAGAGTGATTGATGGGATGGAAACATTGGATGAACTAGAAAAACTTCCAGTCAATGAAAAAAATTTTCGGCCAATTAATGATGTCCGAATACAGGGAGTAACTATTCATGCAAATCCTGTAGCTGATGCTGCAGTTTAATTTAAGGTACATGTTAGCAAGTTATGCTCTATTGAAATTATGAAAAGTTGATCCTGATGTTTTGAACCATCATACACAATGAGATCACTCAAGGAAATTATTTCTATAGTTGTTAAAGAGTACAGGCTGTTTTCCAAAGTTAGTTTCTGCCTTCCAAATAAAGACACTCATGGTCAACATTGACTACTGATTTTCATTGCAATATAGCAGGTGATGGGAGCTGCTTGCCTTGAGTAACAACGCTCTTAAGAAAAATTTGTTTTTTGCTGAACAGTTTTACAAAGGAAANGCAGACATTTTCATTTTGCTAGTAGCCATAGTTTTTTACTTTCAGTATTATGCTTCACAGAGAGTGAAAATGCTGTCGCACAGGAGCTGCTTGTGGTCAAGGTTTCTTGCAGAGAAAATGCACACAAAATTACAGACCATGTGGATTGTTCCTGATGCAGTGTATATTGTGTTTAACTAGCATGAAGGGTAATTGAGTAAAGTGGGTTTATCATGTTCATAATAATTAGTTTCTAGTCACCTAGCTACTCATGAATAAAACCCAAAATTTGAGGTGGAACTTGTGTGTTTTGGTAAAATGAAACTTTGAGTTTATCATTGAATTGAAGTATTTTGATTTTTTAGAAAACTTTTATATGTTAGTAAGCTGACTTCTGTATGGTTGTTGATGTAAGCAGTTGTTGCATCATGCTGTTGTCATTCGAATGCACTATGTGAATGTAAACATTACTGCACTTTGGAAGCTGGTTGAAATTACTTGCTAATATTTACAAAGCATTTAAAAAAACAAAATATTGATTTTAATTGACCTTCGTTTATATTTTAGATGCTTCACACATTTAAAGATCAGAAATAGTTTTATTAACTTTCACTGCTTAGGTGGTTATTAAACAGCTTGTGTCTTTGTGGGAAAATATGCATTTTCTGGTTAAATTCATACATCAACCAGCAGGGGAAACTAGTTACTTTTGCTTGGTTTTGTATTTTATGCAGAACAAACCAAGCACAATACCAAACATGTTGAAAGGTTATGGTAAAAAATGCCTCCTCAGTTACTTAAAAACAAGACTATAGGTTAGGTAGGTAGGAATGACCACAATTCATAAAATAATTTATATTGTTGAATTTGTTCAGCAAATTATTTTTGTAATGCTGCAATCCATCAGTTCTCCCTGTTGTATATTAGCAAACTTGTTATGTGCCCAAACGTAATTAGCTGTAAATCTACAAGTGTCTGCATTCACCAGCATAACAATTTCCTGAAATGCATACTACTTTTTCCACGTTGTACTGTTGCTATCAGACTGACACTCCTGCATAAGGTGAAAAACTATTGAATTCCAGCTAATTTTAGGACAGTGGTGGAAATGTGCTAGAATGCACTGCATATGACTAGGGGTGCAATATTCTGAAATATTTATTTCGTATCCAGAATATCAGATCCTACTCCAGCAAGTTGTTAGGACCAAAATGAGCTGTTTGCGCAGAGGTTTAGAATGCCAATCAGCGATCACACAACTTGGTAATTTGCTTGTTACGTCACTATGCAGTGCCATGGGCTTGTTGAGTATTTCTTTCTCTTACTCAGGAGAGCAAAGAGTGCCACTGCAAAATTTATTGAAATTATTTGTTTTTCCAACTTTGCTATTTTTCATGTTTATTTAATCCAAATTTATTTTGAATCTAAATATTAGAAAAAACTCAGATTTTTTTATTCGAATCCTAAAATATTTGAATCCACAGGATCCAATATTCCATTATATGTATTCCTACATGTGACAAGAGTTCTATATGTATGATTACGAATGTCAAGTCCAAAAACAAATTAAGCAATTTTGTTAATTGAAACAGTTTAGTTTACCTAGAGTCAAATAGTTTACTTGAGAAATTTGTATTGGTTTTCTGAAATTGGTTCAAGATAAGCCTGTAGAAGTATCAAGTGCATTGACAAAACTGTTTTAGAAATAAATTTGCTATCAATTGCATATAATAACATTTGGCTCTATTTTTAGGTTTGAATGAAGTGCAGTCCTTTTGCATGCTGGGACATAATTTTGTTGTTGAAAACCTACCCCCCATTTAAATAACAAGATTAACAGGTTAGAATATCAAAGAATTAGTTCATGCTCACTTTGCATTTCACACGCCAATCCACAAACAAGCACTGGTATATATATGAAAAAGTACTAAAATCTCAAGGAAGGTTGGTTGACCTTGACCTTTGTGACTGCAGAAAAGCAAATTGCACTCTTGAAAACATAACAACATTCAGTATATTATTTATGTGCTATTTCCAGTTTGATGTGTGATGCAAACTTTTGCTGTCAATTATGTTTGGCACTGTCATTGTACAAATAGCTTTGGTTTTTGTAGCATTTGCCATAGACTAGCGTCAAACTATGATGGTGACTAAAATTATTTCTTTAAAGTTTTAGTGTACAAAAATTTGAATAAGGCTAGAAATTGCTATGTATTCGCATCCTCAATTTTCACTAGTGAAGAGTTGGTGGTTAATACTTGTGCTTATGCTCACTGAGCACTATTGATTGTGATGCATTTCCTTTGACAATCTGCAAGTCGATCATTATATATTTAAGCAATCATATATGTTAGGATTGATTGCACTTGTTTGCTTCTATTAGTCAAGATTTGAGCTAGTCCAGTAAAAAACTCTGCCTGACAAGATGCATTGTGTACAACAAATATTTCATCAGTTATGTTTGTTGTACCAATGAAATTTTTTGTACTTAGGAGTTTAGGTGAAGCTTGCCACTGAAAATGATCCTTTCTAGAAATGAAATGCTGGAGGTAAGCCTTATGGTCTATATAACTCATGTTTTCAAATAAAATTTTTAACAAAGCTTATTGAGTTAAAAACTGATGGTGTGTTTTGTTGCTGCCTGTTTAGGTTGGTGAAGAATACCACTGTGTTCAATCAGTAGATTGTACAATTTCACAGCACTTCCCATATCACGATGGTTCGGTACAGATATTGACTGTTTTTATAAGGTAAAAATTGGAAGTGATACAGTTGATACCAGGACCAGTCTTAGCAAGTGCAGGAGCCAATTGAGAGCAATTGTACAGGGCCCCACTCAGTGGTCTGTGCAGAATTAATTTCTGAGGAGGAGCATCAAGTCATACTCAAAGATATCATGAGTTGTGTTAAAAAATGAGGCCTGAAAAAGTAATGCCAATCTAGGGGTGTTGGGGGCATATCCCCCATTTTCACTTCTCCAGCAGAGACTTTCCATGTCCGTTTCATGCACATTTCTGTAATACCCAATAAATGCATAAGCTGCTAACTTGCTACACTCAATATCTCCTCTCTGGCCAGTACCTATCGCATTGTGCAGCAGGCTAATTGGCCATGAGTTAAATGAAATTAGCAACACTGCTTGACATAATCGTCTGGAAAAGGTAAGATATACAGGTTAGCAGCAAAACATCGATAAACGGAAAAACGTGACAACAGGACAACTCACAAAAACCGCGGTGCAACATTATATTATAATGTTGCAAAATTATGGCACAGCCGAATGAAACAGACGAACCCGAGCCCAAGCGATTTTAGATGATGGCAGCTGGAGCCAAACCAGAAACTATTACTTGGTGGAGCTGGAGCCTGAAATGTAGGTTCCGGTTACACAGCCCAGGTTTGTGCAGCAAGCGACTTAACTTATTGCAGACGAGTGTGGTTTGCCGTATGTGTACACAAAATCCTCTTTTCCATGTGTGTCAAAAGTGGGGTGCAGGGGGATCTTGAACCCATAGGATTTTGAAATTTGAAAAATGTTTGTCTTTTACTGGTCTTTTAGTTTCAAGTTGGTAAAATAAAATTAAAGACTGTTGGCTCCACTGGAAAAATGTTTATATAAACAACACTGGAAAAATCCACTATTGCCTCCCCCACGGGAAAAATCCTTGTGATGCCCAAGCTTGTTCATGTGTAGATCAGGGTTTCTCCAACTTTTTGCACATGTTCCACTATCCATCAAATACATCATTTTGTGACACCTCATCTATGCTGGTGTAATAATACAATCGTACATATAAGAGAATGGTTTTCAGTTTTCGATGGACCAAATCACTTTGGAGCCGGAGCTCGAGCCAAAAACTTTCGACGCCTAGCTGGAGCCGTGCCCTGCTTTAGGCTATTGTGAATTACGATGCATTTGCTAAGAGAATCTTATTTTTTGTGGTTTAGCATTAGCTATGTCCTTCAAAACTTGTCCAAGTTTAAGCCTATGCTAATTTCGGATTCAATGGACACAACCTCAAGCTGTTTAGGCGCTCTCGCTGGATTTAGAATCTCAAATAGGTTTTAATTAGTTTCAACTTAGAAAACTCTTTTCGCCGGATGCCATGGTCACTGGGATAGTCAAATGTAAATCTTGAGGGCAACAAAAAATTAGGGAAAGAGTCTGCCTCATCAGATCCTTACGAAGGAAAATGCATAACGCTAATAAAAAGACCGACTAAGCAGAACACATTTGTAATTACGAAATAAACTTCACTTTCAAACTACAAGTGGCAGAAATTTTTGCAACAGTAATAACCTGCTATGTACGAAACGCTTACAAGTGACACAGAAAACAGCTTCAAACTTAAAACCCCTCTCTGCCTTAACTAGCAGGTATTGAAAAGATTATACCACACATCGAAAAACAATGACAACTGTTACGATTCCAGAACGAATTGTAATGAATGGGGATGTTAAAAAAACGCACAGTTCACTTTAAGTTCCGCCCCCAAGCATAAAAAACTGTGAACACCGCGATCCGGGCCGGCGTTATACACGCAGCTTCAAAGAATGTATATCTTGCGCAGGCTAGTAGGCGTAGCGCGGGGCCCGATTGGAAGCAATCAGTCCAATCGTCTAAAGGCCAGCCCTGGTTGATACTACTGGTCAAGCTTTTGTGTTGTGTTCATGTAATGCAGCCTTAGTTTGTCTACAACGGATGCAAACACGCATGGAAATTTGATTAGATCCAAAAAGTGAAATGAATTGATAAATTATTCTTGTGCTATTTAGTTTTCGTTTAATAGAAATGTAGGAAGCGATGTAGGAATCTTAGCTGGTTGTGGTGCCGATTAGTCGGAAGATCACGATTCCACAGAGATCCCTACTAGTTGAGGGGTCAACCTAGTTGTTGCAGGAGCACAGGTCAGTCTCCCATTGCTTCTTTCAATTATATTCAGATAAACAACAAAAACTCCGACACACTCGATCGTGAAGTCAGAACCACCTAACGTTAAAACGGTTCGTTGTAGAATCAGAATAGAATGACGACGAATAGAAGGGTTGGGCGTTCGTATGCGCCACAGGAAACGGCGACCGACTGCGGTTATGTAGATTTGCAGGCTAACGTGTCAACTGTCAGACTGTTCACAAACGAGTACATACGTTGAATCGCGAATGGAATGTTACTGGGAATTATGCAGTAAGGATGCACAAAACATTGAAGCACTAATGTATCCACTATGCAACCTAATCGCAGGAGTTGGCGGTCCTTGGCAGCAGGGCTCTCACAAATGCAATCCCTAGAACTGCACCAAAAATCCCTAAATCTGTGGTGGTGCAGCACAAAATCGGAGTGCCAATGATAAATGTTAAAAATATACCCAAATATGATTTGCAAAATAAACTGAAATAGTTCATTTCACACATTTTCATACTTTCCTAAAACTCCCTAAAAAGGGTCAAAAGTTCCAATCCAGGAACAAAATCACTAAAAGTGAGAGCACTGCTTGGCAGGCGTGCTGCAAGTGGTACGCAAGGCGGTTATTCATAGCATGCCTAGTGATCAAACACTCAGTTGAAATTGTATTGAACTTAATTCCTATAGCTGCGTTCATCTGCTTTGATAAGTTTGCTTTGCCTTGTAGATTATGCAGTTCCTTCAGGTTCTAAAGCAGAACTGAACGAAAATTATGCATGTCCCAAAAATCATCTTGCTGTGGGTTCTATGTGCTTTGTCATAATCTGTGAATCAGGAGTTAGGTTTGAAGCAAGTTACAGTAGTGATAACTTGGACCATGCTCAGATACAGCAGGGTCATCTTAGTAGCACTGTGGAAAGAAAAGATGCTGCAAAATAATTATTAAACCAAAGCTGGCTGATACCCAGTGCGGTTTTCGCCCCGGCAGTGGCACTACATTCACTCTCCAGCAAATTTTCGAGAAATATTGGGAATATGCCAAAGACGTCTACACATGTTTTATCGACTTGGAAAAAGCATACGACCGGTATGAAGCGAAATTTCTGACATGCGAAATCACTGGCTTCACGCCATCTGCGCAGAGTGATACTCCAGGTCATGCATTTTGCGAGCTGTGGTTGTTCACTAAGATGTCAAGTATGCTGTGTTTTTCCTATTAAAATTTTGCGATAGATTCCTTGTCAAAGGTGTGGAGTGAAGTTACTTGAGAACTGATGATAAGGGCTTAGGGGTTAGAGTTTGAAAAAGAAAACTAATTGACGTATAAGACTAAGTCAAATATTTTTTGGTGGTCGGTATTCCCAATCTGTCGCTTATTGTGGACTATCTGACGCCTAACCAAACGTTTTTATTTTCGCAACGAACATCAAGAAATTAATCGCCAAAGTTCATTACTTTTCTCTGAGAAGCGAAATGACTGACATGCAAGAATAATCACGCGAAATCCCTGCCGAGGTCAAATGTTATGTTTCACAGAGGTGAGAATTTTCGTCTGTCACCAGGTTCCTCGTGAGAAGCTTAGGGGAGTGTTGCGGAAGTTCGGTGTTGACGGCCGCCGTTTACCGACCGTCAAGTCAATGTATTCCTGCTCGGAAGTTTGTGGCCGTGTCGTGAAGTTAAATTACAAATCACAACCGCTCATAGTGGGTGCTGGACTCCGACAAGGATGTGTGCTATCATCAATCTTCTTCATAGTCTATATCAGTGGTTTCCAAACTGTGGCACGCGAAGGTCTTCAAGGCGTTTTTTTTTCGCTCAAAAATTTCGGTCATTTTGAGATGAGGCATTTTATTCACTGAAACATTTCGGTCATTTGTCTCATATTTGTATTAAAACTCGCCATAAAAGTGTTTTTAGCCTATAGTTTCAAACATTCTGACCGAAATGACTTAATTTTTTCGGGCATTTCAAAAACGCTTCGGTCTATGACCGAAAAAAAACAGCTTCAAGGTGGTACGCGAGTAACCCCAATTTCTGTTTTTCTTCACAAAACCAACTGTATTCACAGCTTTTGCTTTTAATTATCGGGTATTGTTTATAAATGCTTGCATTTACGTGTACTTTTTCTATTGGCTTTTAAGAATGGCCATCATGTTTCTAATTGCCATTTTGTGAGTCGCTTTTATGTCGAGTCTAATTTTTTCGGAACTTGATCGAATGATGCAGCACTGGTTGAATAAGCTTCCTGGCGCAAGGCGGTACTCAGTGACAATACCAGACCCCAAGTGGTATACCATAAGAAAAAGGTTGGGAACCACTGGTTTGTATATATTGAAAAGAGTATTATAGAAAATCACAGCCGAGTCGACGAGGGTGTCACTGTTGGGCGCTGTAAGATCAACCGTTTCTATTTAGCGGGCGATTTGGTGCTGCTCGCATCTTCTGAACAGGGCCTTCAACATGCACTTGCTTGGTTTTCAGCTGCGTGCCATCAAGCTGGAATGAAAATTCGCACTATGAAACCTGAGGATTGTGTTTCTCCAGAAAACCAAGCCAGTGCACGCTGCAAGTAAGCGGAAATACACTACAGAAAGTCGAGAAGTTCAAAAAATCAGGGTTTGTTTTCACGAGTGGCGGAAGGCGGAACAAAGGAGATTTGATACACGCATTAGTGAAACAAACGAAGTTCTGCGTGAGCTTTATCGCTTTGTGTCACATCAAAGCTGTCGGTTTTTGAATCGGCCTTTGTTCCAATCCAATCTATGGTCATGAATCTTGGGAAATGACAAAAAGAATACTATCCCAAGTGCTAGTAGCAGCAATGTTTTTTGCGAAGAATTCACGGTGTGACAGTCAAGAGATCTAAGCTACTTTGGTTCGGGGGCATGTGTTCAGAATGTCCCAGGAAAGATTTGCGAGTCAAGTCCTGTTGATTCACCAACGGGAAAGCGGCCTAGAGATCAATTAAGGACCAGGTGTAGTGATTACATCTCTCACCTTGCTCGGTCCTGTCTTTGTGTGGAGCCAGCAGAACTATCTGAGATTGCTGTTGATCGCAAGGTATTTCGAGACCCAGGGATGCTGTCCTCACGACTCTCCTCAGAGGAAAAACAGGCATGGAAATGAATGAAACGATCTTTTCTGCACGAAGTGATTAACATTTTGACATAATTCGTAAACTAGAACATTGCGTTCAAAAGGTTGCTGTCTGATGCTGTTTGCAAGCATCAGACATAGTGTCAAAGCATCAGACATTGCTGTTTGAAAGCATCAGACATATTGCCTGATGCTTTCAAAGAAAGACTAGTGTGCCTTAGATCTCGACCGATGTAATGAGATGTCGATATATATCGGCCAATATAGCGTTGTTGCCGATGCAACATATCGGCAAAATTGTGCCGATATACATCGGCAATATTTGCTCGTGAAAGACGCTACGCTATTGTTCCGCACGGATTGTTCGGAAAGCCCTAGTTGCTACTTCGTTTCTGATTGGTTAACACAAATTTTGTGTCATGTTACTTACGGCGTACGGCACGGCGATTACATCAAGTAGTGCGTAACATACAAACCTCTGTGCAATGGTCCCAATAAACTGCTCTGTCGTAACATTCGCTCGCAGGTCTTTGCGCGATAAACAAATGACTGTCTGCGAACAAATCAGGGTATGTGCTGTGGTGGTTAACTGTTTAGTGACCGAGGTTTGCGAAAAATTCGATGTTGTACAGTTCTTCAATCCACTCAAGTGATGTCTTTCAACTGTGGTTTGGGTAAATGCAAAAATGTCGGCAAAATGTAAATCTAACCTTCAATGAAGGAATACGTTATGGACTGAATGGTGTAGGTAGTTTTAAGATGCTTGTCTTGGATCGGTAAATGTCTTTGAATAATTAAGTTACCATAGCAATTACTTCAATTCAGTTTACGTAAAATTAAGTTATGACTCTGCCCTCAGCATATTAATAGTGTTGATTGTTACTAAATGTCTGAAATAGTTCATGTTTTTCTTTAAATAAGTTCCTGGTGTCGACTTGCATTACTTAACCTTCGATTTCTTTATAAATCAACCTTTCAATTTGATCGAGGATTAGATATTTGGTAGCCTGCCAATGTACTGGTGGTACGTTTTTCATTTACAGAAACGAATGTGAATGCTTGTAGAAGACATTCAATGAAAGGCTTTCAGCAGTCACGACAAGGTACTTGGACTACGTTCAGCAATACGAATGGGCTTCCTGTCAGTAAACGCCCACGTGTTGGTGATTCCCCTGCAGCGAAAACTGATGCAGCTCACTGGAAGCAGCCGGTGAATCTCAATGAAAAGCTTTCGTTCGATCCGTTTGGGGACGATGAGTGTTTTACTGGTGAAGAGTTGGCTGAGTTGGAGATGGTGGCATCGCAAGCGGAAGGTTCTGTTTCTAAGCAAAGCAGTCACTTTCAAGTAAAAACAGAAGCAGCTGCCAATCCAAACGGAACTTTGAGTTTCTCTGGAAGTATGGCTTTCAAGGCCCCCATAGCACCAGCATTTACGTGAGTGACTTGTTCATAGCCAAACTAAAACCGTCTCGCTGATCTAGTGGTTTCATCACGTTGTGCCGACATGACATGCTCTTGTGTGTAACGTTAGTCGTTGTCATTTTGCAGTTCTTCATTCACCTCGTCGACAACAACAGCGCGATCTTCGTTTACAAAGTCGGCTGTGAATCCTAGCGATGTTCATGAGCAAATACGACAGCTAAAGCTTCAATGCTCCAAGTATCAAACAAAGGTGTGAGGATTGTGGAAGGCAGTGCTGTTCGTGGTTGTGTGCTTCGCAGGTCTACTTGGACACCGTGTGTGTTTGCTGCATGCCAGGTCGACGAGCTGGAAAAGAAGCACAAGTTGAAAGAAGGTGAAGCGGGCATTTTACGAGATAAGCTTGAAGGCGTCGAAAGAGTTCTACTTGAAGAACGACGATCGAAGGCGCTGGAGAACTCAAAACTCAAAGAAGAAAAATCTCAAAAAGAAATGGATTTGGAAAAGAAAGTGAGTATTGCTGCTGAGTTCTGCTGTGCTAAATGCAGCGACACTTAGAGCAGCGTGGTCCAACTAGATTTGGCCTGCGGACCATTTTAACAAAACGTGATAACTTGCGGGCCACTTCTAACAAAACGATGTGTAAAACGACAGATTCACAAGCTTTAAAATTGAAAAGGGAAGATGAGTGAGTGCGTATTTGAAAATATTATGCACAGCAGCAAAACATTTCAAATTATATTTGATATTGTTACACAACAGCAAATAACAATTCGTTACAAATCTCTATCAGTGGGATGTCTGTGGTCGAGGCTTCTCTGACACTGTCGTTCCTACATCAAACCCAATATGTTAGTTGTAGTAAGTCTGAGACTGTTGTCGTGTGTTTTGTGTGCAATTCTGTTTTTAGATTTGACTTGCTGGCAAAAAATGCAAGATCTTTCAAGTTGGGAAACCTTTTTTGCTGACTCTAGTCTCACGCTGTTAATGTTGTACATTTTATTAAAAGATGCAATGCTTGTTCTAACTAAAATTACCTACTGTAGCACACACAATAAATAATACTGAGAAAGTTCGCGGGCCTTAAAAATTCTATCCAGGCCTGTAGTTGGACCACACTGTCTTAGAGGAAAACCATGTGTTACATGTGCTTGTCGGATAAGTGCCGTCGAGTAATCGTGGCAAGTGTATATTTTGTGCAATCTTGCTGCATTTTGGAGTGCCATCAGGTAATCCTGATCACGTGATCCTGATCACGTGCTATTGGTTTCAGAGCTTCTCCACGAAATCACGGGCAGGAAGTTATGCATAGGATCACTATTCTTTGTTACAGCTGATTTATGCGAAGTTGCTTTCATCGCCCGTGTGATGTGGATGTGCTTTGCGTGTTTTTTAAAGAATGGTTTAGTTGAGCGTTTGGACGAAAAATATAGTTGTTTTAATGGAGATGATTGATATATGTAACTTATCTCAATCAATTCACGTCTTAGCTGAGTCGTGTTTTTTTCTTCGATGTTTTTATAATTTTGTCGAACTGCGATCGAAATTTTCTCCCCTTGCTCAAGCACCCATTACCATCGGTCGCTTATTGATGATCGACTCCTCTGCAGTAATTGCTGTTTTGCATCCAGTAACGGATCATGGTTAACAGAACTTTATCATCGACCAGGTAGAAATGTTTCGCGACCAAATTGAGTTCAAACAAGTTGAACTAAAAGAAGCACAGAGTCTTATTAAAAATCTGGAACTGAAAAACAAAGCCTTGACTGAAGAAATGAAAATGTGGTGAGTGTTCTGGTGTGGCCGTGCTGGTGTAATGGTTGCGATAATAGTAGGCTGTTGTTTTGTTCTTGCAATCCTATAGGTAAAGGCTGTGTTTTTTCTTGACTTCAGTGCTCCAGCAGAAGGGATGGCATCCAGCGCACGATTGAGTCAGGGCAACGAGGTTGCGAGCAAAAGAATAAAGTTTGTCAAACCACAAAGCCCACGAGTTCCTGTCAGCAGCAGCAGGCAAAAGTTTTGCAATGGTTTGTTATATTGATTGCTTTGTGGTAAACTTTGTTAGACACTGTTAAGAAAGACTATCAATTGTTCGCAATGTGGAGTGTTTATCTGCTATGGAAAACCCTACGCGAAAGCGTTCTGAAGTACATGTTCTTAGTTTACCTGTGCATGATGCCTGTTTTTTTTTTATCTTCTATTGATGCAGATATCCTTCAGGCTGCGCCAAAGAGCTCAACGTCTTCTCAAGAAAAAAAATTATGCAATTACAAATTCAAGCGGAAAGTCTCGAAGTTACTTACAGCATCCGAAAAAGGTACGGTGCCATCAATCTGTGGTTCGCCGCAGCCAGACTTGTTGCAGCCAAGTCGTAGAAGCAGTATTTGCGTCAACCAAAAAATCGCGTTGTGTCAAACATGCCGGGCGTTTTGTGTTTTGCCACGAGTCGTCTATGTCATCAGGTTAAACCGAAAAGTTGGAAATTGCAAGAGGAAAATAAAAGACTGGTATGCCAGTAAGAAAATAAACTCGTTATATCATAATGCTTAAAATTAGAACGAAAGGTTTGCGTGATATTTGAGAAAAATTAACAATTCATCTCAGTTTCTATCGCTGCGATGCTGCAGAAGGTTTTCTGACACAAAATATTCAGTGAGAATAATGTAGTTGCTTGCTTTCAAACGTTGTTTTGTTTCCTGAAGCTGAACAATCGCGTGCCGTGGTTCTTTTTTGTCATGAACATTTACAGGTTTCGATGATTTTCCTCATTCCTTTCTTGTTTCTTCACCTTTACACCAACTTTTCCGCGACTGCAAAGCTGCTGTTGCCACCCCAATAACAGGGTATGTTTTTATGACTGAAAATCGAAAAGCGCGCTCTTTTTCGTTGTTTTAACGCAACTCGCGCATGGACAGAACAGCTGTGAAAGATTCATTCATGTGTCGCCGCCAAGATCTGCCGCTTCGGCACTAAGTGACATCATTACCTTTTTATGTACAAGCATCAGCGCCAGCCGGCGGTGGATTTGCGCGGAAAGAACCATTTATAGTTGGTAAGTTGTTGTCGAAAATCTTTACATAAAACAATTTTTTGCAGCGACGATCGCCATCAGCTGCTGATCGATTGCATGGATGGAATGGAAAATTTGCGAGGTTTGCTTTGGTTTATGATTCGTTCCACTCTGCAACGCCTGCTTTTGGACGATTTAGTTCACCAGCCGTTGTTCAATAGCCCGTTAATTAGAAACTCTATTTTTGTTGGGAGTTGTTGCAACACGAAAATACCTTTGAACAGTTTGCTTCGCTTTTTTGCCACTGAAACCTGACTTGTCCAACTGGTCGACTCTTGAGGCATTGCATGTAAACGTGTGTGATCGATGCGTTGCTTACCTGAAAGCCGTGCGTCCGCATTTGCCATCGTGCAATACGACCAAAAAGAAGGGAAACCGTGCGAAACGTGTACGCAGAGAATATTGCGTTTCTTTTTGTTTATCAAATATCACAAAACCTTTAAATGAAGTTTTGCTACGTAATGGAATCTGAATATAAATTTATGCGCATTTTATTTTCAGACGTGGAACGAGCGAAAAAGATCTTCCAACTTGTGCGAACGTTGTTGCGCGAAAACTTGCACACTGCTGAAAGTTAGTCTGTGATTGTGAATATGCGCACTTGCTGTATTTTGCCGAAGTGGCGATATTTGCCAATTATTGTGAATCCGCCCTGTCCGAAGTGCCGGGTGGTGCTTAGACCGTGTTGCGAGCGCTTGCTCTGTGGGAATGCCGAATTTGCTAATGTGGTCGATTTTTATGGTCGAAAATATATTTACTGCTATAAGCAATGCTTATTTTAAGCGAGAAGCTGTAAAGCTGCACTTGGGTTCAGTAAAAATGTTGATTATGATTTTCCACCAGACACGTCCGAGCGTTTCATATCAAAATCCGAAACTCTGTTCGAAGTCGTCAAAATTCTGCTGGAGCGTGTGCCCTTAATCATCCCAGCGATACTAGACGAGGTAAACGTGTTGGCAAGTTATCGCTTTAATTAAATATTTCATGATTGTACCTTTCCGTGTTCAGCGTCGAGTTCAGTCAAAACTTTTTCAGGTCAACTCTCATCGTTCACAACTAAGTTTGTTTGTTCACTGCTAATTGCTAAGCATCAGCAAGGTATGGCGCCGCATGCGACCCGAGCTTTCCAATTGACCCACGGAACTTATGGTGTTCATGAATTAGCCCTGACTATTTGTACACCTCATTCATATGAGTTTACATAAACAATCCGCCTGTTCCCGAACCAACCCACTGTAAAATTTTGGAATCCAGTGCAACCCTCCAGTCGAAAAGTCTCCCAAACTCTGGTCTAACCTGTTGGGATCAAAAACCGGTACCAGCTGTTCAACTCGAGAGAGTGCAGTACGTCGTTTCGTTTTCCTCATTAATTTTGTTTTCAACAGCGTGAAGACTTCGTTGCCATCGCCTTGTCCCACCTGAAGCAGTGTGAAAATTTTGCTGCGACAGCGAGTGTGTTTTCAATATTAGCGACGCTCGCAAAGAGTTCATCGCCCACTCATCTGTTCAAGTACGCGTTGCATTTATATGTTGATGTGATTTTGTGTTCATGCAAAAAATTTTCTTCGCTACTTTTTAAAAGTATGTTTATGTAATAATACACACCATAATAGAGGAAAATCAGCGCACACAGTTGGCAGCAACAAGCTGGCTTTGATACTAATCACCGCTGTACGTTGCTACGTCCGAGTACAATAAATAGTGGCGTTGTATGTTGAAGTGAGAGGCTACCAAGGCCAGGGTCATTTAGGCAGCAATCCTCCCCAACGTGAAGTTACTTGTGGCTGAAAGAAATCAGTTGTGGCTGAAAGAAATTAATACAAGGAACTAGAAGTCTATTTTCCTGAGTATAGAACTTCATAAGCGTAATCAGGGTTGCGGAGTCGTAAGGAGCCGCAGGTTTTTGGTTGGAGTCGGATTCCTAGCAACACTGGGAGTCGGAGTCGTTTTTTTTGTCCGACACCGGATGTCCAATTGGATCATTTTTTACATCACACTCCTAAATTGGAAATTCCTGTTGAAACGCTACAATTTCTTTTGAAACTTTTGTTGAAACAGATTTCTTGCTGTGTACCACGATTTTCATTGATTTTAATAGCCATATTTCATTCCCTTTTTGTTAAAGAGTCGGAGCCGGAAATTTTGGAAAGGTCGGAGTCGGATATGTTACCTCCGACTCCGGTATCCTGAGCATAATGCGTTTGTACGATTAATCGATTAATTATATTAACAAAATGTGATACATGCAAATTTAAGCGACCAGAGAGGAATTGGATTTACTTTGCCACAAAAAAATTTGCAATTTTTGCTATCCTCTAAATACTGCATGATAGAATGAAATGGGATTGCGTC
>JGI24022J15233_10000472_pt1 | contig 25687 bp, 14 predicted proteins | sample Ectturendosymbi2_FD_15233 | JGI IMG/M metagenome (IMG submission 15233)
TGTCTCCTTGATAGAAACGTGTCTATTGATGAAGCTGAAGTAAACTGTTTGACCAATACCAAAACTTGTTCGAGTTCGTGCAAAAAGAGCATCAGCCAAATACAATTTATTGTAAAATGATGGAACATGATAGATGGGCAAAATATTTTGCAACTTGCAATACCAATAAACGCTTCAAGAACTAGTAAAGATTGCCCAGTTTTACTTCAACGTTATTTCTCTTTATACTAATATGGAACGATTTTTTCCTTGATACAGCCACAAAGCAAAAAGAGAGAGAAACCTTTCTGGTTGAACCAGTTCTAGTCTACAGCTGGCGTGCAGCTTAAAACATCTTTCATGCTGGCAGTTTCATAAAATTGTAAAAGGCGATTCTACATGTTAAGGAAATTTAAGTAATCTGCAAAATAACCATGGGCTAAATTGGTTAAGTAAATCAGGAAATAATTGAAGGTAAATTGAGCAAAACGTTTATTTCAGAAGTGTGTTGCCTATCGAACTAGCAGACCTTCGCATTAATCGGTGCACGAGAAGTAGCTCGCAGTTTCAAAAAGGTTGGTGCCCCCTGGCCTACAGCATAGCCCATATTGCCGCCCCATAAAAGTGTCGCCAGGGGAGGACCGCTCCCCCCGCCTTAGCTACGCCACTGCAAATGCCCGTTTTGCTCCCCCCCTGCGGACGCCCATGGCACAGAACTATACCATTGAGGTTCACTTCAAACAAAAAATCGCTGGTCACAACTTAGAGCAAAAACTACAGCAGAATCAACTTTTGTGCTTCATCACTGATCCATGTACAACTGACTTTAGTTTGGCGTTCATGGAAAAACTTAATATTTGCATCGAACTTAAAAGCTCACGGTGTTTATATTTTCGCTTCACCAAGTCCGAAAGCAGTCGTTATAGTCGCAGAACAGACGCAGGCAGCGTCCTTGTGCTTGCCAGTTATATAGCATCTTTTTGATTTTTAAAGCAGAGAAAACCTTTGGCATACATTTTACAGCAAATTGAAATGTGAACACGTTGTTAGCAAAGAGTTAAGCCCAACAGGCTGAGCTGTGTTTCAGTCTGAACAAGGCGAAATTCAAGATTGATCAAACAATGGAAATTTCACGACTAAATCGCATAACAAGAAACCTATTGCAGCAAATAAGTAATGAAGCGAAAGGTTATTTTTTTCATAGATTGCTGTGTGAGCATAGAAACATTTTATTGTATTTCACTATAATCTGTCTGGCGAGCAAAACTTCTTCCAAGATTATAAATGCTTTCCATGTTCGAAATATTATTGATTTTCATTGAAGTATGAAGCGCCATCTTTCTGGGGTCAACATGCTTCGATGCACAGCTTACGAAAAAGCTCTTCGCATCAACCTTGCTTCTGCTGACGACAACTAGCAACAGATCGGCTTTGACTTGTCTAGCGTTAATCAACTGAATCTCCAAAGAACGAAGCGACAAATCAACGAGCAACGCCCTGGACTCAGTTGCAAGCAGGGACGAATTTAAGGAGCGCGGGACCCTAGGCCATCTTATTTTTTGGGGCCCCACGCAAGTGTGACCTATTTGGCCGTTTGTCTGAAAAGCGTAAAAGTATGCCCCTCTTATGTGTAGCTCCCCCTCAAAAATCTATCTTTTGTTGTGCCGACTTTGGTTCTGCAATTGCGTTAGATCTTCAGCAGAAATTAAAGCCTTTCCTACATTCTTCTAAAAAACAACTGTTATTGCAATCTTTTCTTGGAATTTATAGCTTTTTTGTGTAGTTCAGAAATTCTCTTCGTTAAATTTCCGTGATTTCTAACGTTTTTATTTAGGTTCGTTTTTCGGATATATACATTTTCATGCGGGACTGTGTTGCCGCCCTCGAAAATATCGTCTAGCTGTCGATCTGATTATCTGTAGGTAAACTCCTTTTTTTATAGCAATAATAACCACGTATTTTATGAACGAAACAAGCACAATCCATTCAGTGGCTTCAGGGCTTATTTATGCCATTTTGACGTTGTCATTTTCCATGCAATACAAAATAAAGTGTTTTAATCCTCTATCTATGCCATTGGCCGATGGTAAACAGCATGAAGACAAGTTTTGCACAGCAGCAAAGTATTGTCGCTACACCCTCAGTTAACCACATGAAGTAAGAGCAATGTAAACACGTTTTTCCAAGTAATGCTCACAAGAAACTGTTCTAGCTGATTTAACTAACATATAGAGTTTCAACAAGCAATCTCTATTTGCGGGAAATCTTGTAAAAACAACCAAATGTAGGATCCAATACTGACAATATTGCTTTTCATCGGAGTTTTGCAGTGTCTGGCGTCTTGCGTTGTTGCGAGCTTTTTGTCAGTGGAAAATTGAACATCAATCAAGAACCGTTTTTATCTTTTTCATTCTTTTTCTGTACCCACTTTCATACAGACGGCCTGCATCTCTCTCACGCCCAGATGCACAGTATTGTCGTGTTGTTACTGTACTGATAAGAGTCTGGAGTAGACATTTGCATTTCCGCTCGTTTCAAGGTAAATTGTAAAGTTATGCCTCTGCGCAGTTTCGAAAATTTTTAGTCAATATTGGGTCCAGGCGCGTAGCCAGGTTGGGGGCAATGGGGGCAATTGCCCCCCCAAATCCGAAAGTTGCATCAAAAATTTTCAAGTTAATCAAACTTTTGATGTGTAAGCCAAAAAATACTTCAGTGAAACTTAACGCAACTGCATAAGGAACGTACCTACTTCAGCTTTTAGTCGAACCTGACAAATATTGTGTATAGTGTAAATGTTGGAGAATTTATATCATTTCCGAACTTTACCTGAGGTTAAGCTCCATGTCATAGCCTAAAATAAGAAATTTTCTCTGGGCGGCAATCGCGAGAGTAACTAGGAATTATAGTTGGCTGGGAAAACTGCAGTACTTCCGGTGATGACCAAACGAGGTTACCTATTCGTCCAACTGGGAGGAGATAAATCATCAAAAGCGGCACGATATTTCTATACTTTCATGACAATTTCCTACCTACTATCAACGTGTCTGACGGCAAGGCAGATTTCTGGAAAACGTACTTTGTGAATACCACTACTTTTTGTCATTTGGAAATAGAAACATGTCCCGCGGATACCCCGGTTGATTTCTACGTGATAGAAATCAGCCCGAGAAACCCTAAGAAAGCTACAAAATTGAAGCCTACCGATTTTCATCCAAATTTCTTGTTTTGGTTCCACTTTGGTCTAGCTAACTCGACAATCTGATGGTTTTTCAACTGGATTACGCAGTGATGCATTATTTGGTTTTGTGTTAATGTCGTAAAAACCAAATAACAAAACCTTTTTTTTCACTGAATTTTGTTCATTTGAAAAAAATAGCCCAAACGTTGCGGAGTTTCACACATTGTTTTCTCTTTGGAAGAAGGTTTTAACAAAGTCGCATTGTTTGTATAGATAGACCAGGGTTTTTTTAAGGCGTTTCAGGGTCCCTAGAATTGAAAATCGGGTCCCTAGAATCGGAGAAAATTATCATCGGGTCCTTAGAATCAGAGAAAATCGGGTCCCTACAAGTCCATACCGGGTACCTAACATTTTCCTTAAAATACCCTGGATAGACCCAAATCACTATTGCTGAGTCTTCTATTCTTCGTGGTAAGAAATTTACAAACTGCGGGTCCAGAACTGTCGACAAAAAGTCATCATTAGGGGGGCATCTCGTTTGTGCAGGGTAGCTTGACATTCTGAAAATTTTATAAAAATTCCACTGATTTAGATAGTTGGAGCTTTGCTTGGGGGGGGTAATCCAACCAATGCTTCCCGTGACGAGGAGACTGTGGGTCTGGAATCATTGGCAGTTCCTGTGCCTGGACAACTATGAGCACTCTTTGATTTACGACTCTACGGTTTGCCTTGACAGCTGGTTCTGCAATCATGAAGACAACAAATCAAACAACACGGAGCAAGCTTGTTGAGTAGGCTACTGATCCTCTCATCGGCTTCTTTAGCAGCTCAAAAAACCTGGTAATGACTAAGTCATTTACTCCAAATTGTCTCGCTCCTTCCTTAATGAACAAGCCCACGGCGTCTTCAGCGTATTCTTCAACCAGTGGCGTAGCTAAAGGTGCCTAGTTAATGAGCCTAGTTAATGTACAGGACTTCGTATCCGTTTGGCTTAACTATTGCGAACAAATACTATGGACTTAACTAAAAAGTAACAACTGGAAAATATCAGGCTGCGCGAATATCTCGTCGAATGCGAGCAGTTGAGCATTGAAGGTGTGCTCTTGGAATGGCGCACACCTAGGGTTACACGATCCAAACTTGCTAAACTACACAAGAATTGAGGATGTGCATAAAGTACGCAAGACAACTTTTGTATTTTTGTTATGTAATGTAGGTATTAAATATAAACTACTGGGCGGGACGGAACAAATACAAGCTTGTTTGAGCCGTTGTGCTCAATCCGGCTGAAAAGCGAAACGGGAAACTAGTAATGCATAAAAAAGTCAGCTGAATCAAACAAGTTGAAATGGGACAGTTTTGAAATGTTACTCAGAAAATCCATAAGACGTCCGTAATTATCTTCCAAGCCTTTTTTGTGCTTTTCTCTTGATCGCACTATCTGGAAAAAGTGACATCACGATCTGTTTGAATGGGTGTGCGCCGCACTCCTAGCATAGCACACCCAGAATACACGCCACTGGCAATCGCCTTAGGGCATCGATTAAACGTTAAGTCATTGTTGGTCTGCGACATTCAATTACATAAGGGTAGCAATTTACAGATTATGTCACCTACCGCTGGGCGCGAGAATTGTGACGTAGCAGAACATGGAATGATTGCACCAGCACATACTGCGGTCAATGTACAAGTATCGCCATTATCATTATATCGTTGCTAGGTGATGTGAGACTTTCTATGTCAAGTCATCACTGTCACGATTTATGTCTTTCTTGTCATGTTTGTGGAGACGGTTTGCCTGTGACTCCAGCGGCAATTCCGTTGCAATATTAATAGGTTCACAGAGCTTAGATCTGCTCAGCCAAAAGCAATTCCAGCCTTCTCCCAAGCAACATCCTGATATTTGTGCATAGCATGAACGCGCTTAGTCTGTTCGGAATGGAGTTGACAAAAACAACTTTTCCACCATTGCAGGTACTGTATGCTTTATTGACAGGTGCGCCAGCACGTAAGAAAAAGAGTGATAAGCTGTTTAAAAGCTTGCCTTTTTAAAAATAACCGTGCAGGGCCCTCGTTTAGATTAATTCATAGAAAGTTGTCCTAGATAAATTTCGCATATTCCTTTAATCAGACAATGTGCTCACAATGGTGCAAATTGTAGCTTAGTAACGTGACCGATCTTGCCCTACCACATGCTATACTCGTCTCGCAAGTTTCAAAAGACTTGCTACTTTTGCATATCTCTTAGCATTTTCGTGGAAATGACGATATAGATGCATGAAAACTTGTCCTTCAAATTGATGGGCAGGATACTTTTCTCGTACAATTTATTTTTGCCACAATGAATGTCGGTAAACATTTGCAAAAGTTCCTGCCATCATCTGAAAAAGGTCCCGGCGATCCTTCAACATGAAAATTGTCTTGCTGTCAAGTTGGCCGTGGCCGAATGGTCATTGATTTCTTTCTCATTTTTAGGTAACCCTAAACAACAACATGACATCATCAACGAGAGATCTTGAAACTACTTTTAAGGGATTGGAACCGTCAACAACGTACTTAGCGACAGTTGCTGCAGCTGATGTCAATGGAACCGCAGGCGTTTCAGCAAGAGTGGAGTTTAAGACGCGTGAGCCAAAAAACATCTCTTTTATTTCTAGAAAGTGCAGTGTTATTCGAAGCACTAATGGTTTCGTAATGGAATCGGCAGCGCAGTTAAATTGAAGATTAAGGGTGACGGTCAACCTTTTACCTCACAACGTTTCAAACGAAATAACAAAAAAGTATTTATGAAATCAGGCAAAGCGGCATGTGAGAAGAGGCTATGGCCCGAAAGTGATCCGTTAATATCCTAGTGAGCAATCGGTGCAGATATTTCTACGGTTGCACGAACCTGAGAGCCAGATTTCAGCATTGAAAACGCTTATCGAATGGCACGAGTTATTTAATAAGACTTATGAGACACACAGGTCCGTAACCAGCTTGCGACGCCAGGGGGGGCGAGGAGTTTTCTGAGAGGGGCCCAAATTTTTAAAACTACGTCCAATAGTTTCAAACTATGTCCAACACATCTTTCCAGGGGCGGGCGAAAAATATTTCAGGGGATGCTTCGCCCCCCCGGTTACGGGGCTGGAGACACTTCAAGCAATTGAAGAGATTTAAACCTTAAGACATTTGAGTGACAGGGAGAGAGCCTATCGTGTTGTTCTTCATCACAAAACACACAATTGGGTTCGTCGTGAGCTTCTTTGGATATCACAGGTTCTGCTGCACCTACTGGCGTGGCAGTAAGCACAGCAACGGAAACTTCGTTGACAGTTACGTGGTTGAGCAGCAATGAAACGACGAACGAATTCCGGGTTTATTTGACAGAAGACAAAAACAACGCTGATGGTGGTAAGAGCAAAAAAAAACGAAATTTGACATTGACTTTTTTTGCAAAACAGATCACTAGAAATCAGTTTATGAATGCTGAATCGGATTTGACCAAAACGAATCACAATTTTGTTTCTATTATTTCCAGAAAATCTGTGCAGTTCTATCCTAAATTAGCTGCATCTCATCGACTTCATGTACGTTATTTCGATGAGCACATTTGTCTGTACGCCCGCAACTATTGTTTTTTCCAACAGAACAAATCGACGTGACAGCTTTTGAGAACGAAGCTTCTTTTTCCGGATTAACCCCAATGACGTTTTATACAATTTCTGTTCGGGCGGTAGGCAATGATAGAAGACTTTCATCTTCAGCAGTTGTGAGGTAAACGTATTGCATGTCGGAGAGATTTGTCATATTGCATGGTTTTCAATACATTTTAGCACAAGCTCGCCATTTTTCTCCACTTTATTTCTAATTTTACAACTTTGAATTTTCAATAAAAATTGATTTTCCGTAGCTAACAATTCACTCCTCCATCGATACGACATTTTATGCGATACGCTTTCTAAGAAAATATCTCTTCAGTGCATGTTTTCGAAGCCAGTTAAGGCAACCTAACATCCGACAGTGTAAGGTTTTGCAAGAGTAAGTCTTAATTTCCTGATAGTAAATTTACTGTCTTTTACCAAAACTTGAAAGAAGCACGGGAGGCTACACCCCCCTCCAATTTTTAGTACATCTAGTCATTTTGTGCTCTGAGAAACTGCGTCCCAAACAAAAATACTGTTGCTTGCCTAAAGTCAAACATTTTGGTCCCCCAAAAATTTTAGGCTGGCTACGCCACTGGATATGCACACCAATGCAATGGGTAGAAAATTTCAATCGATTTGACAAGTTACAGCATGGTTTTGTTATAGGAATATATTGAAACCTTTCCAATAGTCGTGTTATAGTATATCAAATCTTACCACAAGTTATCTTTATAATCGTTTAAAGCAGGGGTGCCCAACCTGAGGTACATTTGCCTATCCGTAGGGGTACATTTAAGGGAAAAATATATTTATTTCCAAATATTCTAACATACAAAAGTTCTATTGAAACTTCAGTGGATTTTGATATTTCACTCAACTTTTTTGTCATAAGAAATTTTAGGGGTACACGCTCGTCTGTCGAAATGCTGAAGGGGTACATGGTCAGAGAAAGATTGGGAACCTCAGTATAATGTTTTTCGCAACTATATCTGCCAGCGCCGCAACCAGCTGATGTTTTCGGAGCGGGCAGTTTTGCCCGGTTGCCCTCCCTGCTTGCGGGCCTGATATCTACAGTACATACCCAGCCAACATGGTACAGCAAAAATTAAAACTTTTAGTTCAGATGTGGTATTTAAAAAAAACACGATTGAAGTAGCGCCGGTTAACGGAAAAACTGCGAAAAAGCCTGGAAGGTCACAACATCTACTCGTTTTTTAAATCTACAAGGACAATTGGCAACATGTTGCACAGTGGAAAGGATTCTATGGACCCCTATCACGGTCAGGGATTTGTTTACCGTGTCCCTTGCAGCGATTGCGGCCTACAACACATTGGTGATACAAAAAGAAATTCTAAGAAACAAAAAAAGGACACTGAGGCTATGTAATGAGCTACCAACCCAAAAAAACGTACGCTCGCAAAACATGTATGGAAATAGGAACACAACACAGACTGATCCCAAAACCGAATTACAGCGCGTGAAAATGATTTTATTTAGCAAGCGACATTTCACCTTGTCATATTTTATAAAACAATGCGCCTATTGTACTTAATTAAAAGTCGTTGGACCTTTTTCTCAATGTATACAAACTAGCCATTAATTGGATTTAACGCGTCGTTTAACTATTTTTATCTGCCTTTAAGGATACTTGCTTGTTACCAATTTTAAGGTTTAGGCCCGCTGTGAAGGAGGCTGAAACTTCGACATGGTTTTTTAAATACAACAGTTGAGCTGAAAGTTATAGTTTTTATATAAACAGAAATTCAACAGAATAATAATAAATCAGAGATCACATTTCCCAGGGCGCGAACCGACGGTTCCGGTGTTCGAGTGATCGCATGGTGGGAGAATCACAACGGAACAGAAGGTGGAGAAGGCATTATCTTCAGGTACGTCGGAACGTATGGAAATGGCAAGCACATTAAACGCATAAATCATCATTCAAACAGGATATATTACACATACAGCAATTCGATGAAGTGGAGTAATTATTAGTAAATAAATGTTTCAACAAAAAAACAAATTTTCTCCTGTTTCTAAAACCACGAATGACGTTTTGTACAGTGAAAAACTAACGTTTTGATCAACCATTTCCAACAGCGAACAAGACGCAAATTTGTAAGGCGTAATGAGTTGGAACCTATGCTGCCAAGGCAGACCCGTAACCAGCTTGGGACACTACATGGGGCGAAGACTTTTCTGAGAGGGGCTCAAATTTTTTGAACTATGCCCAATAGTTTTAAAATGTGTCCAACACATTTTTCCAGGGGGGAGGAAAATTTACGCTCTCCCCTAGTTACGGGCCTGTGCCAATGTCAGGCAGTCCACGTTTGAAATTAGGTACTTAAATCTTGTGACAAAAACATTCCACCGATTTTTGTGAGAGTCTGGACAGCACTTGATGCTAAAAATTTGTTGGAAACTATGCAACGACAACAACAGTGAGACCACCAGATTACCAGCTTTTCTTTTTAGGCAGCATAGCATTAAAACTGTAGACGAAACACAAAAAAAGTATTTTAAAAACAGTAGAAAATGTCTTAACGTGGAGGTATACAACCACTTTAGATAACTCTGTGCGTAGCGTTAGGCTTCGCTCAATATAATGCTTGTCAAAAACTTGTCAACTTATTCAAATTGAATTATGTTTGCTTAATTGTATTCTACATACATTGTAATGGCGATGGGTTCCTGATGAACCTGGTGTTTGACGAAACTATGGTTGCACATGAAACGTTCTAACTTGGTTCTGATAACAGATATGTATTATGACCTCTGCAGACCAACCTCCAGAAATATAACGCAGAACCTTCTTAAAACGAGTACAGTAAATATTTTCAGTGGTCACTCAGCTAAGCGCAAACGATGGCATTTCGTTGGCGTCGGTAGAGAAGACGCAAAATGGAATTTTTCTGGACAACGCTGGTATTCTATGAGCACAAGGCTGAATTTGAATGGTTTTGACGTGGGCTATTTTTGATTTTTTTTTATTGGCTAACTGCTCAAAACTTGCAATAATCAAAAAAAACGTGTGAATTTTTCTGTAATATCTCTTCCCGAAATTTTTGACCGTTAACCCTTGTCTTGAGTTTTATGAGGTAAAATTGTTTCTCTGTGAAAAACACGCCATGGAAGAAACAATATTCTTAGACGAGTTTTATGCAAGCTGACTTTAAAACAAAAAATATCTATGTGGGGACAAATCGACCAACGGTAGTAAGAAAGCCGCATATCTTGATTTAATTCCGAGATTGCCAGAGTCGGGGCAAAAAGCACTGAGAAAGGGATTGCATTTCGGGATCTCATATACATCTTGTTTGTTAGACGACGTTGTTATTATGCGCCACTAATATTTATTGCAACCAACTAATAGTCAGACTGGCCAAGCGCGACCATTTTATCCATTGTTGTAAGTTTCTATTCCAGGCCTCTCAAGATTCCTCGAGGTATCTACCACATGCAGTTGAGCCTTCCATGTGCTGTGAGCGACATTAGGGTAAGTTTTCCGCTTGGGGTCATTACTGCAGTCAATCGATTTGGCAACCTTGGCTACCTTTTGCAAAGAAAAAAATACCTGAGTTTTTCTTCTAGCACGTTTAATGAAACACAATAAACAACACTCAGTTCGAAAGTCGTGTTATCTAATGCACAAGACTATCTCCGTGGCAATTGTTGTGGCACTGCAATCATCATTACATTAAATTTAAGATTTTATATCATCTTGTTGCGCTTACTTCATGAATCCGCTTTTATTTGATATAAGTGGCTTAAACTAAATTGCGCCTTTGAAAAGTAACGTCTCGGCAACAATTGAAACACTGAAGGATTTCCACAACAAAAACTTTCAGTCACAAGAAATTTACGAACTATTTCTTTTTTGTGTCTGGAAAAACAGATTTAGATTCCATGCTTTATACTTCCACACTCGATAACTTTTTGTACTAAAATTGGTATTATATGGAAAAATCACTGCTGGAAACGAAATGTTTTTCGTCTCTTAGAATTTATTTTGATACCGACCCAATACAAAGTGTATTCACCACAGAAGCACTAAAATGTACAGGCGCATGCTAAAACTGCACAAACAAACAGACCCGTTCATAACAGATCCGTTTATAACTGGCCCGTTCATAATAGACAACGTTCACAACGGGTCTGTTTTGAACGTGGTGCGTTATACGAACGTGGTCTGTGATGAACTGGTCTGTTAGGAACGGGTCTGTTACGAACGTGGTCTGTTTCTAGTGTTCTGTTATGAACAGGTCTGTTTGAACGGACACCACAATGACCACCAGAAAGCACCGGACCACTAATGCTGGTTTGACTTCCTATGATTCAAACATAGCAATATGCAACTTCTTTACAAACAACATTTTTCCGAAAATGATAAAATTAATGCGCCGCTAAAATTGTTTCTGACGTGCATTGCAGTAACTCTCTACTCAAAAACAATTGCTCTTTCCACCAATAACTTTGTTCCAAACATATATCTGATAACGCGTTGACATGTCAGCACGATAATCGGATGTGCTTTTATTTGAAATTTTGAAGGCTGTTTTGGAATTTTGTGTACATGTTAATAGCATCACTTTTTGGAAGGATTGACTTGATCAGCCCCAACATAAAAATTTCTATAAATCTGACTTCACTGAACTACACACGACAGAAAAACTGACTTTACCAAACAACATGCAACAGTTTTTGCGGGGATTGTTATTATGAACTAACAACTGATCATATTCAGGCGTAACTGATATTGAGGCAGAAGCTATTGACTGCATTCTGGTGTGCGCCGATGTCTTAAACGCAACGGCTTTCCTGTACATTTCAATACAAGCTCTCTTCGATTATGTATGGACAAGCAAACAAGAAAACAAATACTTTCTGGTGGCTTTAACAATATTTAACGTTGGCTTCCATCCCAACAGCTTATTGCACGACATCTGAACATCAAAAAAGAAAATCTTATGTGTTTTTCAAAACATTAAAAGCAGTTTGAATCGAGTGAAACATTTTTCAGATTTTTTAAAAAGTTTCATCAAACCTTTCGGTACTGATTCTTCCTTCTGTGTATGATACAGTTTTGGCATGTTAGAGTTGATGAAAATGCGTCCCGACCGGACAATGGTCGTTACTTACTCTACCAAAGCGATCCATGGCAGAGAAAGAAATCCGAAATTGGATTTGTTTTCAATCTCAAGAAGCAAAGGTAAACCTTGTCAATATTTTATGTGAAGGCAAAAATGCAAAAATTCTTTTTAGGAAGATGAGCTTGTGTTAGAAATATGAGAAACTGCTTTCACTAGAACACTCCTCATAAACTTAAAGATTCCTTATTGGTTCAAAAAGCATGAAAAACAAAGTTTAGAAAATATTCCGAAGCAGGTAATTTAAAAATCTTGACCCATCATCTCGGAATTTCATGAAACATAAATCGTAATTTCGTTTTTTAAACTTGTAGATGAAAGTTGTATCAAATGCAGAGAACACAATCCAGATATGCATGCGATTTCCAGTTTGGGCGTACTAGCTAACTTTATATCGGAGATCACTCTATTTCTTTTGCGAATAAGATAATGTCGAGCATCAGTCGGTTGGCACAAGAGTTTTAGATGATGTAAACATTTTTGAACAAAAAAACAAGGCAACAAATGCAGTATTCCCGTCACTGTCAATTTTGTGCCTGTTATTATCTCCCCCAACAGGCTCAAATGTTCCAATGATTCTCATCGGTCGCTTTGTTCCGTGCAACCTAACACGAAACAAATGTGGCCGCAGTCACTAGGCCTCTTACGCATATACTAATATATTTCACCCTTGTGAATTTATGTGCTCAAAAGATCATCTTGCAATTTTAAAGAAGAAAACATCACAGCTGCTTTTGATGTTCCACCTGTTCGCCTCAGCGAAGAAAGCACTACAACAATAAGTATGCTTTTTGTTTCTTTTTTCAAAACAGTTACCTGCTTAGTATAACTGTAGTTTCCTTAATAATTGTCGTTCTTATATACAGTATTGTATGATTAGGATAGGCTCAATACTACAAGTTTATTTTCTGCGTGGTGATTTACGAAGCTGATATCACAAACTTTAAAACTTTTCAATCTCGCTATAACATTTCGTTTTTCATCCCAGCTTTCAAACATGTGGCATGTTGTACAGTAAACGTGGTTAGATGACACAAATGTGCTTGATTACGGCCATCACGATGTTTGAGACATTTGACGCCAATATCATTGCTCCCAAGAAACTACGTGATTCAGGGCCATGGTAATTAGGAAAAGATGCTGATGGGTCTTCATGGGTTTCTCTAGTATACTGTGGATTAAGATTTTCTCCAGGGTGAAAACAATGCTGAATTTTCATTTTATCAACTCAAAACCATTTTCTACTAAAAATTCATTAGGAAGATATCAAATTTCAAAATTCAGGAGGAACATGGCCCCCTTCCGACGCCATGTGTTGTTGCTACCATAGGCGTAGCCAGGAGGGAGGCCAAAGGTGCCATGACCCCCAACTTTTTAGAAAATATGGTCATTTTGTGCTTTGAGAGGTGTTTTTCCAAACAAAATAGGGTTATTCGCCTAAAATCAAACATTTTGCCCCCCAATTTTTTTGGCCGCTTCCCCAATTTTCGGGCTGCCTACGCCACTGGTTGGTATCGTTTTTAACATTTGTGGAAGTGAAGTTTTTATTGAAATAAAAGCTCTCTTTGATACACAGTCCCTTAATGATACAATGGTTGTTCCAGCACGAACCTAACGATGTGAAATTGATCTAACTCCGGGTCGTATTTAATTAACTGCTGATGTCATTCGCTAAACTGATTTTACGAAGCTGCACGATCAGAGTTTTCGTTGCATTAAAGCTATTTTCCAAATAGGACGGTGCCCCATTCTCCTGTGTCTGCAAGGAAAATACATTTGTAGTTTGTCATACGATCTCCTCCTGGCATGTAATACAGGAGTCTACGTAAATGCCATAATTTTGATAAGTCAGGTATTGGCACAAAATGGTGCTGCCAGAGGTGTGAAATACGCATTGCAACGGTTAGTCATATTGGCCACTTTAAGCATATTCAACATCTGGTAAAAATTCAAGTGTTCGCCAGTGCCCACTGCCCCTCATGTGTGGTGGTTTGTTTTGCATCGTTGTATTTTGTAAATTGGGTAGGCGTTTGTAAGTAGTCATGGAAGAAGGTTTGAGTTTCCCCACTTGGTGGTGGGAGACAATAATGTCGGAGAGTATGTGGCCAGTGCATCAAGCTGAGATAGTTCAAGCTTTGATCCTTCCTCGCCAGGATGGCTGTAACAAGCAGACCCTTGGCCAGTAAGTGTAATCATGCTTGTAGTGAGCATGCTAGGACGAAAACGTCAGGCTAAGCACCGACATTGGAGACGCTTCAGTTTGAAAAATAGCCTGAATTTTGCACTAAGTTCTGCAAAGACAGCCGACATTTCGTTAAAAATATGGTCTGATCAAATTATAAACAACACTTGTATGTTAATAATTTAGAGACTGGATTTGCACACCGTAGTAGCAGATGTTAACGAGCTTTCCCCAAATCTCAGTGGAGACGTGATCAACTGTCGTTTCGCCGGTGTTTGTTAAAATATAGGCGTAGCTAGGGGGCCAGGGGAGCATGGCTCCCCCACAGTTTTAGCATATATAGTCAATTTGAGCTTTGAGAAGCGTTGTCCCAAATAAAATACTGTTGCTTTCCTAAAATCAACGATTTTGAAACCCCCAAATTTTGGGCTGGCTTCGCCATTGAATACAGTAACAAAATTTTGATAGCAAATTCTTTCTTCAACGGCTAACATGCATGAAAGTGGATACTGTTAAAACTTGAGAAAACTGTTGGGAAATCCTGCAAGAAAATTGAAGGGACCGCCAGCCCACGTGCGGTAGAAGTTTTGAGATTTCGCTTTGATTTGTCTTGGAAATGTTACGCTAGCTTGCAGTACATTCATTTAGGTATGTGTTTCGTGGATATCATCAAATATCCTACTGTGATAGGCTGACGCAACTGGCTTGTGCTTTCGAAACAGTATAACTGAGTTAAATATTTTAATAGGCATCCCTGTTAAACGTACGGAGTGGATTTCCTCCTCTCAAAATGCAGCTGCTTACGCAGGAATGATCGAGTTAAACTTCTTGGATGTTTTTCATGGGACGAATAAGGTTAGACTTAATGTAACATTTGTGTGTAAAAAACAACGTAATATTAATCCACAAAACATGGCAATAACAATCACGCTCCCTGCATTTATTCACGTAGATCCGTTTATCCTTTCAGAAATAAAGATATTCCATTGAAATGTAAAGAAAAAGTTTGGAATACCGAAAGTCTTTACAAGCATTTGTATATGGTCTTCGATATGACTGCTATTGCTATGTTTGTTATACTTGAATGCGCAAACACTTCCTAACAATTTTGTTAGCAACTCCAAAACTATTCGAAATCTAACCTGCAACTCCGAAACAAAACTGCGGCAAGTTATTTGAATTACTTCGATTGGAGAATAATACCAATGTGTAATTTCCGTTTTGCGCACTTAACAACACATTTGTTTTTCACGAAGTGCACGCCGCTGCACAGCATAAACGGCTGCTTGGCTTCACTTATTCATTTTGTTTCAAACCGCATTCAGTTTGCAGGATTCCAGTTTTGCTACAATTTCCACAATCAAGCTCTTCTATTTATTATGTGCAAAACATTTGTCGTCAGAATTCTTTGATCAGGTGAAAAATGTCCACAAACAACATTATACTCTAGGTTTGCTGCACGCTTTCAAGGAATCAGCCAACTGGGCTCTGCTTTCACGACTTTGCGATGATTCGGACATGCACATATCTAAAATTTCAGGACTTATGACCAGGGCTGTGGAGTCGAGGAGTCGGAAAGATTTTCAACCTGAGGAGTCGGAGAAAATGTTAACGACCCCGACTCCGGGCTGACCTTTTGCTCGCCGATTGTGACTGTTTGTGCCACAAACGTGCGTAAGCATCACACTTGGCAATTTTCCAAACTGGATCCTAACGAAGATCAGAAAATAATAGCGAAGCAAGCTCTCTGCCGTCTCGCAATGAAAATAAAGGGGGTGGAATCGGAGACTTCACAGAGTGAATTTCCTGCATCATTCTTCGTCGTAGCGAGGACCACGACTTTAACAAGCATCTGGTTAAGGTGGGAAAAGACCAAATGAAGAAAAGGCATTTTGATGTAAATGAGCCTTTGATCGTAAAGTTTGAAAAGTTCAAACAGCATTTCCATCAGGTTGTTAAAGCAATAGAAGAAAAGTACTGCCGTTTGTGCGAACTGCCATTGGAAGAACTTATCTCACTTTACCCGAAATCATTCGAGATGCAGCTCGTACGGTCACATATCTTCCTCCGACCCAGGCCAGTGCCGAAAGCCTTTTCTCTGCTTTGAAAATAATAAAATCTGGCCTCAGAGCTCCAATGCAGGAAGACATTGCACATACTACATTATTTCTTAAAACGTACAAATGAGTTTCGGTTCTTATGTCTCATACTTCCAACGCAGTCGCTTTTGAATTGAACTGTAGTGTTTTTCTTAACAGTAATTATTGATTAAAACAGATACTTTATAAAGGATATCAAAAGTTGAAAAATGTATCCAACCCGTGTGCATGTGCTCATATTGCGTGACACAGTAGAAAAACGCGCTCGAGTTTCATGATACCATCTCAAATGGCTTTATTGACACAACTTTTTTACGCTAGAACACTGCCAAGCCTCAGCTTTGCTGAACGCACATGTGTCGCGCTACCTTTTTCCTTGGATGGCCAACTGAACACGTTACAAGTAAGCTGTTATACAGGTCAAAATCCACGAACTATCAAGAAAGAAAGTAAAACAAATTAGCTTTTCAGCTTAACCACTTGGGAACATTCACCTTACTTTTCGTTATCTAAACACTTCGTAGTACCCTACCTTCAGTTAGGTACAACAAACCTGCAAGGTTCAAGAATCAGTCAACATATATTTTTTAATACAAAAAGTTGCGATAGAGCGGCAGAACTCGACATGATATCAGCGTTCTCTAATAACATGAATTGTGGTTATTTTAGATGAATATTTTCTTTTCTGTAAAAATAATTAAGACTAACCCCTGCTTAATCATATTTCGCAAAAGTGAGAGATGAACGAGCATGTACATCGTTTCAAAACAAGTTTCCGTATTCCTAGAAAGTGCAAGTAGGGTTATGAACTCATTTGAAAATAATTATCACTTTAAGTAAATAACACAGCTGGAGGTGGAAGTCGATCCGGAATCGGAATTGGAATCGGATGTTGGGACTTCCGACTTCCACAGCCCTGCTGATGACACGTGAAGTTACGTGAAATCGCTTTCCTATTAAAAACATTTCCTGATAGATTCAATTGGTTCGCCTTTGTGGAGTCTAATTACGTTAAAAACGTCCTGTGCAAAAATGAAATTGTAGCCTTGTTTGCAACAGGTCCTACCAAAAAATGACACAACCTCAAAACCACCTGCTGGTACCTACGTCATACGCATGGAGTTCGGTGAAGAATGCCAGGGAGGACTAAATATTTTGGTATGTTTACAGCAATTTAACAGATTCATGCTTTTCCATAAAAATGTCATGGTCCGACCAGTGGCGTAACTGGAGGCTTGAGCCAGGGAGGGCAAAGCTTAGCTAATGGGGGCCCACTAGCCAAAAATCAGAAAAAGGTTAAGAAATGATAGTGAATCTCTAGATGTCGTGGATGTCCACTAGATAAAAAAACGAAAACACCCCGAAAAGCGAAAAACAACAACAAATTAAAGAATACTAAATATCAAAATGTCAAGTAAAGGCGGCCCAGTGTTTGCTTTTAGCTTGCCAGGAGGGGCGGCTCGCCCCTTTGCTCCCCTGTCAATTACGCCACTGGGTCCGACCTTCATAACAATTTTCACGTCAAACTCCTTTGTGCGAGTCAATAATGCTTTGACGTAACTCGCCGAATGAGTGTAGGCTCCAATGAATACTACTACTCCTAACATCCAAAAAATCTTCACGATTTCGCTCAATACCACGATTCGCTTTGTGAAGTTTTGACCTGAATGTTGGCGGTTCATGAGGCAAATGGCGGTTCATCAGCGAAGTTTCCTTGTGGCCAACTGGTTAAGGACAATGCTGTCTAAATACAGTTGGGTTTCGAATTTTAAATTATGGGTTGATTTTAATCGCTAATGATCATTAACCACTTCGTTACGATCGTTTCTTCACATGGCATTTTAGTTTTTGCAGATTGTGTGCTTGTGTCAGGAAAGCGCAGTCGTTTCAGAGTTTGATCTAGGTCACTCCAACTCTAAAGGCAAAAAGCTTCAGTCTATCCTCAGGAAATGCTTGAAAAACTTTTAAGCAAAGCCGTGATAAACTAAAACTGGATAAGGGTCAAAACAAACAATTGTTGATGTATCTTCTTCTTGTGAATGGCAAAAACATGCTTACAATAGTGTCTGCTCCTGATTTCGTGTTTCTTCAAAAAGTGAAGGTGAAACATGAAGGGGATATACAGCTTTCAAACATTTGTACTTCAGCTCAGTTCAGTATATTTACCATCTTGTACACAAAATATGCGATCAGCATGTAGGGCAGGAAACGACGGCCGCCAGGGCCACTGTCCCTACAGAGCAACTAAAGAATATACTATTGTACAATCACACAGGTAAACTACATAGAATGCAAAACAAATACAATTGAAACACAACCGTGAAAGTAAAATAAAATCTCAAATAAACATAGACATTTGAAGAACGTAACAACTAAAGCGTTTACTGTTGTAAACTTAAGCAACTGAAGGATTTTTTTGAGCAACTGACGGATTTATTGTAGTAGCATCACACAGGTTTATAGAAAACACAAATATAACTGAAATGCAACTTAGAAAGAATCTCACATAAAGATAAAAACGTTCAAAGAAAGTGAAAACACCACACAATGAAAAATACAAAGGAAAAAATAAAACACATTCCAAACTCAAGTAAAAGCATGTTGCAGTTCACCATAGCATATTACAAGTATCTACGGCAAAAACACCCCAGCCCACGTGTAAGTCACCCCCACAACAAAACATATCCTGCAAAAAGATAACATCGCAGCTCAAAGCTATCCGAGTAATTACCTTTTGTTGAATGCCTTGTCTTTTGCTGAGTAATTATCTTCCGCTGAATACAATTCGTAACACTTCACGTAGCATTAGACGAAAAGAAAGAGGCCAAGAATTAAAAAAATTTTGTTTGAGCAGTTGACGTGGGGTATGATTCACAAAAACACTCAGCTTCTGCCCAACAACCAATCGAATGCAGCCTTCTTCGTTCAAAAACTCTCTCAATGGACAACCAACCAAGTGGGTGAGTAACTACGCCAGATTTTATTGAAACTCTGGATTATATTGAAGATTTTAATGAAAAGCCTGAGTTTTACTTAAATACCTTGTCGATTTTCAAACTCTATTTAGTTTCAGCTCTAGAGGTTAGAAAATTCTTAACTGTCTTTCTACTTCAAATGACTGTTTTTTTCCCAGCGTTGACGTACCAGCACTGGCCAAAGCGAAGTTAGATCTCCCCGAGCTGTTTTAAGAGTCGTATGGGCACAAATCTTGTATGGCCAAATTTGGGCAAAATTATTACCCAAGTGTGCAAACAGATATGCCCAAATTAGACAATTATTCTTTCTTGAAATTTTCAAAAATTTTTGATTTTTTACGAAATTTTACCAGTTTTTTGGGTGTTTGGGAAACTTGGTAACTACGATTTCGGATCCCTGGAAATCATATTATCTCAAGCAAGCTTTCGGTGGTATGCTGTCCAGAATATATTTATTCGTTGTGTCCCATAATGTTTCGTGCCATAACCTGTCAAATGCCTTTTTGAAATTAATAAAGGCATGGTAGATGTTTTGCTAAAATAAATATAACATGGGGCAAAAACTGATACAATACATCAAGAACCTCTATTCTGAAGCTACCAGTGCTGTTTTCGTCCATGGCAGAGTTGGTGATTGGTTTCACACAACAGTCGGAGTCTGTCAAGAATGTCTCTTGTCCCCAACAGTGTTTATTCCCGGAACGCATAATGGTTGACGCACTCAACGAACACTCTGGCACGATCAGCATTGGAAGACGCATTATCACCAGCCTTTGGTTTGCCGATGATATCGATGGCTTGGCAGGGAGCGAAGAAGAACTTGCTCGCCTAGTAACCAACCTGGGTCAAACAGCCTCAAGATATGGCATGGAGATTAGTGCCGAGAAGACCAAGCTGATTACAAACAGTGCCAATCCTATAACAACAAGAATAATAGTGGCTGGGTAAGAACTTCAGACAGTTCAACAATTCAAATACCTTGCTGCCATTATTATCAATGAGGAACGATTGAAAGCTGTGATTGTTGCAAGAGCCGCACAGACCTAAGCAGCATTGGGAAAACTTAAACCCATCTGGAGAGAACAAAACGCCATGCCTCTTCCAACTAAGGTGAAACTACTGTATGCTTTGATATATTCCATCTTTCTGTATGCATGCGAATCCTGGACATTAATAGCAGAACTCCAAAGAAAGATCCAAACAATGGAATTGAGATGTCTTAGAAGAGTGCTCAGCAACCCCTACAATGCTCACACCACCATCACCCATTGAGTCACTACGAAGATCTACTTACCACAGTGAATAAAAGAAAACTAAGATGGCACGGACAGTTTAGAAGATCCAACTGGCTCTCCAAGATTATTCTCCAAGGAACGGTGCAGGGAAAAAGAAAAAGTGGCAGACAGAAAAAAATGGACCGATAACATCACGGAATGGACAAACAAAACTTTTTTAGGAATTCAGGCAGTCGCACACAACCGTCAACTATGGACTCAATTGGTGCAGCAATCTGTAAAGGCTGCGCCCCTATGACCTCGAAAAAATAGGGTTATGGGACAAGAAGAAGCTGCCCAGAACAATGCCAGTATAATTTCAAAGAGAAAAGCACTGATTCCTTTTAGTTAGAAGTGAATATTTTGTTTCTTAGGTGATAGTAGCGCGCGTGTGTATTTAGCTTCCTCTGGTAGGCTATTCAAGAATCTTGTCAACATCCATTATGCACAAGACTTTCAATGAGCATGTGATACTGCTAGATGCTAGGAACACTGGATATATTCGGAGCTAGTCCATGCTCGAAGCGTGAGACCTGGATTGTATGGTTATAAAAAGGTTTTCCACATTTTAGCTGCATTCGGCCATTTTTCAAGTACTCTAGCATTTCTACTGGCAAGGTGAGACAAATTGACTGACTGCATCCGTCCTTAATTGATCCACCGGTGTTCAGAATGTGTCAACAACAGACAGCATTCTTTCCAACCGACCAGGAACGCCGAGGCAAACAAAGTGCAGGAAGATCATGTGAAACGTTTGAGGATCCAGCTGTTATGAATGAAGTGGATAAAATATACTGTATGTTTCATGTTTTGTATTATGATAGGTGATGCTAGCTGTGTAGCAGCGCAGCTGGCTGCTACATGCAGCGCGCAAAAGAATAACATCCTCCCCAGTCAAAGGCATAGCATCCCAGATGGTGAAAAAAACATTGGAACGGTCCTTTGGCCGAGTAGCTAATGGCGCTGCCCGAAGCCCAACACCCACCACTTCCAAGCTCAATGCTGCTGACCACCTACAGTATGCATTTAATGCAGGCATTTATACATACTGCTGATCATTGCCGCTTTTTATATGTTCTGTCAGACGTTTTAGCTGAAACATAATCCATATCACCATTTCTAATAATTTAAATCTAGAGTATCCACAGCCAACCTTTTGTGTATCACGTTCTTAATCAATCTGAAATTAAAAGATTGAAGTCTTTTACTCATGTGTAACATGGCAATTACTACATCAAACAAAGAAAACCTTCTCACCATTTCTAAAAATTATCAGAGTTTAAAATAGAACACACATAGATTTTTATGCCAAGTTGATCGCTTATCTTTCAAGTGAAATTTCATATGTTTTGCCAATATAACAACAAAGGAGTTGAATGCAGTAGCACATAATAGTTTTCTACCTTTTGATCTGATAAGGATCTTCAGACAACATTACCCTATGACAAAGCGTTTTTTTCTGTATAACTCTACAGAGCAGACATGTAAGGAAAGCAATAGAGCCAAGTGCGGCGCTTGGGCCAATGCGGCTCAAGGGCACATTTCACTTGTCCCTGGTTTGATTTTAGAATGTGTTGTGTGCGGTCCGCCACGCACGGGCCGTTTCAAATTTTATATATTTATTTATAGAGCGTAAATTTGACGCATCTTCATCATTCTCTGTATAAGAGGGACAACTTGTTTTATATTCAGGACTCCTGTACGGCTATGATTCTTCCGCATGCCAGGATCGAAGTGGAATAAAGTGTTCGGTGCTGGTTAACAGCTTTTTGGTGGATTCTGTGTACAATTCTGCGGATTTCGACAAATCAACTGACGTTTAGTCACAGACCGTCGCCAGTTTTTCTCTTAAGCTACATAAAATCTAGCCGTTTAGAACAAAGTAGAAAATGTTATTACTGGCTATTGCTGTGGCAGCGCCAGAATCATTTAGTGTGTAATCGCGTTGTTCTCCATTCCGTTTCTTGGAAGACATACATTGTCGAATAAGTTTAAAGGACCTAATAAAGGGAACAATATTTTTGTAATATAAGTAATTGAACTAAAACGAACGGACTTTCATGTTATAAGTGTAAAAAACTACAGGTTTCATCGTGTTTCGTAAATGCTGAATGCAATAAATAATTTCGAATTTCACGTCTGGCTGAGCAGTTTACATCTAATTTTGCTGCTTGCACAAGGCCTTTTGTTCATCATGATGACATTGCCAAGATCATGCATTTCTCAAAATCTTCCGGACGGAGCATGGGCGTACGCAAAAATTTTTTCAGGGTTTTGCAACGTCGACATGTTGCTTATCCTATTCAGGTTGCTGGCAATGTAATGCAAACGGTCGTTCACAAAACGCTTTACCTTATCTACACCGCAAAGAAAAATCTCCATGAAAGCGCGTGCTCCATTCGCATCCTTTTTGAAATCGTATTCAGGTGGAGGTGTGTACAAGTTTGCCAAAAGGGTGTACTTTCTGTCATCTTTTACAGCTTTTGCTGAATTGGGGTATCATCCAATATCGTTATGGTTGTGAATTGCAGACAACTGAGTGTGAATTGGACTTGAACTATCCACAACGTTTGCGGTGCTCTCACTAGTCTGTGCGGGTTGCACCTCCCTTCTCAATATTTAATCTGTAATGTTTTCTACACTTTGGCTGTCACAAATGCTGTTTCTTTTCATTAATTACCTACTATCCAGTTTTGAGCACTTTCTACAAATAAGTCACAATTTAAGAATAAGCAACGGTCAGAACAACATCAACGGTTGTAAAAAACAGGAAGTTAGACACTCTCGCAAAACTGTTTCAAGCAATGAGAAGTAGACTTGTGTGTTGACAACGACTATCGGACAACTTGCCAAAGTTGGAACACCACGCAAGCTTTAAAAATAGCAGATAAATTATGAAAACTCGCCAGAGGAAATGCAGCTTAGCACTTGCTCACTCAAAACCCAGTATTAAACCTTAACAATGAAAATGTATTTCTACAAGCCTGCATAGACAAGCCACGTAGTATGTGAAAAATAAAAAAGCCTGCATAAGCGTATTTCAAGCTATTCGCTCAGGAACATTGTTCAGACACAGGTCAGGCTCGTATTAGCAATGGATATTTCAAACTTGTTGATGCATTGCTACAGATTCACTCTTAATAAAAACTCCAAATGATTGAAGGCAGGTGGTTCTGATTTGCCTTGTGCCTGGTCCTAGTGTTGCCCAATTTAGAACGTCATAAAGAAGATAAAGTTTTTTTAATAAAGAAGATGTAAAAGTGTTCATCTCGAAAAACTGTTGAAACAAAATTTTTGTCAGGAATTTGTTACCTGCTAGACCTGCCAAACAGTTTTTTAAATCTTGATAGAAGATCAGCTCACTGCTAGACTGAAAATTTTGCAGCTAACCGTGGGAAAAACTGCTAGCTTTAGCAGCAAATCAGCTAAATAGTAACACTAATAACTTGAATTAAACGTTTGAAGATTTGCTGCCATGTTACTTTTACGCAATAAAAACATCAGCAGAAGAAACCCCTCCATGTTTGGCCAGGCAAAGGAGCGAACATGAGTTAACTGCAAGCTCACTACTGCGTTACACAAAGACAGTGCAACTGGCTTTTGTGCAGCGTGAGTGTCATACCGGGAAATAAGCTGTCATTGCAAAAATTAAAGCAAGTAATCGGAATTGAGCTGTTGGCTTCATGTTTTCTAGAAAATTTTGGTTCTTACTTCCAATTTCCAGGGGGGTCAAATGGCCGTTCCCCCCTGCGGACGTCCATGGGACAGAGCGCTTGACCTGCCATTGGTTCTGCAAATCACCGTTGCTTATTCATACAGCTTTGAATTAAGTTTCCCAAAAGCAATCGGAAGAACCCCATTGGATCAAGCGTCTATAATAAAATCAAAGCTTCTCTTAAGAAAGCACAGTGCTTAGCATGTTCCACAACTTGGCCGTAAAAGCAGCTATTTAGCCTATATACATCTGTTGCGCGGCGTGGAGTTGCTCAAAAACGGTTTCATGTTGTGACGTGATTCGTGAATAAGTAAAAAGTGGTAAAAAGTGGCCTATAAACCTATACGAAAAATCAGGACAATCTTTAAAGCGTAGAGACTATTTCATAGAGTCATTGGGAGTTACACTTGATGCCTGCAGGAAAGATGTAGTGTTCGACAAAAAAGTTTACAAAATTTACAGTATCTTTAAATGTGATAGCTGATTTATTCTCTGCCTTTGTGTGTAGGCGTAACCTACTCAGACAACACGCACAATGGCAAACAATTATCTCGCGAATATACTATTTGTGGATGAAACGACGATAACAGCCTTCAAAGAGACCCCAACAGCAAATGCAATGTGTAAGTACTCTACTTTCAAAGGGACCACAATAGCAACTGTAATGTGCAAGTCCTACGCTTTCAAAAAGGCCCACGATCGCAAATTTAGTGCGTAAGTTGTCTCACTACGCTTTCAAAGGGACCCTGCAACGCAGTGGTTCCCAAACTGGGGGTAAATTACCCCCCGGGGGTAATATGCGATTCATCGGGGGGTAATGCGGAACCAAAACCACAATGTTGTTCTATATCAGGGATGGGGAACCTGCGGCCCGCGTGAACGTTTGGTATGGCCCGCATCAGAATTTTCATTGCCCAAGTTAGAGTACAACATCGTCTCAAAACGAAGCTCCGTGATAAGCAGGTACTTAGACAGAAAGTAAAGAGAAGTCGCTCTTCCTCATAGTTCGATAAAGGTAGTTATTTAGGATAAAATTTATTGATTTTGTGGCCCGCCAGCGATAATGCACAATTCATGTGGCCCGTGATAATAAATACGTTCCCCATCCCTGTTCTATATCATGAGCGATCACCACGAAATATTGTGGGTGATAAAACACAATCGCTACCTTGATTTGGTTAACGGCTTGAACAAGCTTGGGAACCCCTGCTGTAACGTATGAAGTAGCCTATCTTGCTTTCAAAAGAGGCCCAACAGCAACTGTAGTATATAAGTAGGCCAATTTGCTTTCAAACGGTCCCACGACAGCAGTTGTAATGTGTAAATATGTTACTTTCCAAGGGGTCTAAGTGTGATGTACTGTATAAGCACTTTTCTTTCAAAGTGTCCCCCAACTTCACTGATTTCTAGTGCTTCATATTTCAATTTGAGGGTCGAAGTTTTCTTTGGGGGCTAAGTGGTGACGGGACTGAATTTTTGGCCCTGTGATAGCGTGGGCCCCCCAAATTTGG
>JGI24022J15233_10000473_pt1 | contig 25684 bp, 14 predicted proteins | sample Ectturendosymbi2_FD_15233 | JGI IMG/M metagenome (IMG submission 15233)
CTATCACGTCCTGCAACAGAAAAGACATTCGTTAAAAAATGGGTTTTTTATCGAACAAAATATGGGTACGCATCTTTTTGAGTCACCCTGTATTTCAAGTTTCTTAGTTGCCGCAGCTTGCGTTTTGATTTTCTTATTTTAGTCTTCAATTTGTTTGCTTTCTCTGCTCTTGCGTTACCCCTTCAACTTTGCAACCGTAAGCGTTACTTGCAGATTTCAGGAATTAGTATGCGTAGCGTGACGTGAAATCGATTCCCTATTTTTTTTAAATGCTGATCGATTCAAGTCCGTCGACTTTGTGGAGACTAGTTGCTTGAATCATGTAAAGGATAGTTGTATATTGTGTATGATAAGTGTTGCTAAAATCGTTTTCCGCTACAACAATTAACTTTTGTAGGTGGTGTACTGGTCAAAGATTTTTATCTCTGATGAATTTTTCAGGAACATTGTTATTTGGGCAAAAGTTGGTATCGTTCTGAATTCACCAAGATTTGCAGAGGTTTTGTGAAAACATGCGTACGTTGCAGATATAATGGTTTCCCAGAATTCCACTGCAAAAGCGATGAAAGTGAAATACACCTATAATTAATAAAATAAACATTTTCCTCAATTATCATATTTTTCAGCGCATATCCAGGTCTCAAACGTACAAGTGGTTTCTTCCAAAAATGCAACAGGGAATGTTTGTCTCGATATCACTTGGGATGTGACAGCTCCTTGGAAAAATGACCCGGACTACATTCAAACTTACAACGTAACGATAATAAATACTGGAAACAATAAAGCGATGTCATATATCACCAAGATGGTAAATGCAACCGACTTCCAGGTACATCGTTTCACGCTTTTATTGCGACAATGGCCAATTTAAAAATTCAATCAAACAAAGAAGAACGTTTACTTGTCGTTTTCTGCTTACCTTAATTTAATTTTAAAAAGTGTTGTATTGCGGTTGGTTTCAATTTTCAAGGTTGTTGGCATAAGCAAAAATTTGCCCTATGTCGGGATGATGTTTACTGCACCCAAATTTCTGTCTGAAAGCTGAGTTGTCGAAATTGAAAGGTAAGATGATTGATAAACAAATGCACACACGTTTCAAGAACTACACATCCAACATTCATCACGTGCAAAACGAAAACGGCACAGCACTGTATATGCAGGGAAGAAACAAATGGGGCAGTGCTGCGCATGGGAAACAAACAAGTAAAAATCAGCGAGACCAACTTATAAAAAGTAAGCTCGATAATGACAACCTGTGGGATGCATGATCCAAACGATGCTTTTGCGTGTGATGAAAAAAAGGTAAAATGTTATTACAAACTTTTATTTACGTTCTTACAGCCTTTCATTGTATGCGTTTCGGCGTTTACCAACTACAACATCAGCATATCGGTTGGAAACAAAGGTCCAAAATTATCAGAGGCGATTGTGTCTCTGGATGATGCGACCTCGTCCCATACAAGCGCCGAGATAGGTAACGGCATAAAGTTTTTTAAACAAAAAAAACGCTAACTTAGCAGCGTTTTTCAAGTGGTGTTGATGTTTGTGCTCTAATTTACAGCACACACAGTTTACTTCTTGAAAAGTTGCAGTTGTTGCAATGCTTCTTTGTTTGTTTCCTCTCATTGGAAATGAGCAAAGGAAAGATTTTGTCTCCATTTCGATTTTTAGCTCGTGGTTAGAATTTAATTTATAAACATTTATTAAAGACACTTTTACTTTGTGAAAGCTCTGCAACTATTTGTCTGAAACTAGCCAAAGAATTCAAATTTTCTTGTAAAATAAAAAGATTTCAAAACTTGTACGATATTCGGTAACAGACTTTTATGTTGTGGAAAGTTGCATTAGGCACAGATACAACAAAGCAAATGACCAACAAATAGAATTATGTTGAATTATGGAATTATGTTAAACATCTTGAAATCAACTCCTCCCGTTTTCAGTAAAATTGAAATGAAAATGTACAGTAAAATGAAAAGTCTCGTTCTCTTTCGCAAATGTAACGCTCTCAGCGGACAAACCTAACCAAGGATCTTTTTGTGTACAGTCTGTTTATTGCATTCCAGACAGCAAATAAACTTAAAGGGCAAGAAATACTTCTGTTGCTAATTAAACGTTGTTTTTTGCTTAACATTTGCCAAAGATTATGACCTTGTTGCTTATATCAGCGATACCGACGTGGAGAATTTTCCAGTAATTGGATTTTCCAACATGGCGCAGGCGATAACTTAACATAAAACTTTGTGTTAATTAAGAACCCAACGCTCCTATCAATCTGACTGTCACCGACGCCAACGATGTACTGGTCAAAGTGCAATGGATTCCACCAGTTGAAGAAATGAGAGGTGTGACTTCGGGTTATCAAATAAGCATAAGACGAACAACGGAGGACTGCACAACTTTTAAAGATATTAATGGCGATGACCAGTGCAACGAAGCGGTAAGATAGAAGTGCCTGGAAAGTTAAAGTTCAAAGTGTTGCGAAATAAAAAAACTTCGTGCAAGTTGATATGGAAAAGAACGATTTAGGCTGTATCCTGGGTTTTGTTTGAGCTTTGCTTCAAGGACTAATATGCATTTTCTAAATGCAACGAAATTTCACAAAGAAAGCAGGTGTTTAATGAACGAAAGTTTATTACTCATTTTTCACCCCGGATATTTTCTCTCGGGGAAGGGGTCGCGGGCGCAGCAGCCCTAAGAGAACTCAAAATACCTCACGGTCGAAAGAAATCGCAGGTAGTTCTGCTTGCCCATATCAAGACGGGACAAAGCTAGGCCAGAGATGTAATCATAACATTTGGTTCTTGTTCGACCTTTGGGACACTTTCTCGTTGGTGTAGCGAGAATGAATCGCCTCGCCAGTCTTTTCTGTGCATTATGGTCACGGGACCCAACTATCGTAACTGGTATGTTTCTCCGTTCAGAAAAGAACTGGCAAAGCATTTAGGCATTTATGAATTCACAGCTGCGCACTTTACCGCGAAGTGCCGCGTCGTGAATTATTCGCAAAAATCTCGTCTCTGCGGCTGGTAGTTGGGATAGCAATGGCCATAGATGAAGATGGGAAAACACTAACTTAAAAGAAGGAAAGATTTGTGGTGTTTGAAAGCTCCGGTTTTGTCACTACTGGAAATGTGGTTGGCTTAGCAATCCGTGTATCAATCCCTTTTTTTTCTGTCTTCAAACACTTGTGAATGTCACTCAAGGTATTTGAAGTTTTTTTACCTTCTGCAATGTTTTGGTACATACTTGCATTATACAATGACTTGGAATGGAATTCTACAGAGACATAACGCCACAGCCTTTTTAGTGCTAATTTTAATTTCACCTTGGTCGCAAGCTGCTATGCACGGAACTTCAGAAGATGCAAGCAGCACCAAATCGTCCGAAATATACAAACGTTTGATTCTACATTTTCCAACAATGTAAACCTCGTCGTCTCGGCTGTGACTCAGTCCCGTCGTCACGGAGGGCCTTTGATTGGCTTATGAAATATGCAACACTATAAATCAGCGGTTTATGTGAAATTTTAGAATGTCAAGTCCCACTAAACAAAAGTATTGATGACTTTCAGACGACAGTTCTGTTGTGACTGCCCAATACAATTCGTGTACAGTAGACTGTGCGGACGAGTGATGACACAGCACACACTGGGAACGATTTAACGCTGTTGGCATTGACACATAGCCTATGAGAAAAAATACAATGATTTGACAGCCATAGCAACAAGCTCCTATCAGCATCATACATCCTTAAAAATCCCTAAAGCTTTCTTCGTGAAACCTGGTATTGTTTTTTTCGAGGTTGACGAAACAAATGTAGACATTTCTGGCACGCTCCATGATTTTTCAAAAGTTTTTTGGAGTGAAAATTTGTAACATCCAGCGTATAGGTTCGATGTTATCGCAGTATCATTTTTCAAGCGATTTGGCGTAAAGCTTTCCAGGGAGGTTAGCAGGGAAAACCCATGCCAGTTAGTGCATTCATTACTGTCTCCGTTCTTGTCTATGGGTTGAAGAACTCCAGTTTTCCTGTCCTTCTATGACCTTCGAGAACCCCAAGACACTTGGCATACACGAGTCATCCGAAGAATCCCTCCTTTGTTCAACGCTGTAAGAATTTTAGGTTGGAACTTGCCACAATCTGCAATCTTCCCATTCCTCAGTGTTTGGAGAGTTAGGGTGACTTCGGTCCTAATGACAGAAACTCCTCCCCATATGCACCCTCTGTTGTCTGATTGTATAAGAGTCACTGGGTTCAAAATATCTTTGAGATACCCTCTCATCTGTCAAGTACATACCCTATTGTCGAATAAGACACCATGTTGGTTTTGATACATCTAGCACAGGGGTTCCCCATTTTCCTCTAACCATGTACCATTTCAGCATTTCGAGAGATGAGAATGTACAGCAACAATTTCTTATGACAAAAAGGATGAATAAAATAACACAAATCCACTGACATTTTAACAGAACCTCTGCATTTTTTAAGACTATAAAAGGTAGACTCCGTTTTTGTGTCTCAAAGTTAATTTGTTGCGGTTGTATGAAACACAAACTAACGAGATTTTCCCCTTCTATTACTAACTTTAAGTGTATCTTTACAGATTGGCAAATGTACCCTCGTACCCCAGGTTGGGAACCCCTGATCTAACAGTATTAGATCGTTTGCCGCATAGACGCCAGATGGTTTACCAGAACACTGGTGGCATGGAACTAATTAAAATTTACTTTATGTCCGAAATTCTCGCAAAAATGGAGTTTTTGAGTTTTTACCGCTTGAGTTGCAGACCTTCGCGTTTCAGCGTATCGCAAACGTTGACAGGTTTACGCTGATCTGAAATGAGACTTTGTTGGTCGTGTTCGTGTCTCGAATAGCATTTTTCACCTCCTAATTGCACAAGGAGCTATTTTTTCCATCTTTCTCCACACTGATTTGTTTCTGTCCAAATACACGCCCAAGGGATAAATTGGTGACTGCTTTGAACAGCTACTTCTATTTGACATCCTCTGTGCGGAACAGGGGCGATAAAATATTTTCTTGATACATCGTGCACCAAAACCTCATCATCTTATTGGCTGGAACTTCTAGTCCTGAATGTTTGCGTAGGTCTTGCTTGTTTGGCTAGCTAGACCTAAAATGCAAGCAATCCGGTTATAATAATTCTAAATTTCAAACCCCTTATGGATCGCATGTCCAGCACTGAATGGAAAACATCAGCTGAAGCGATGCAGAAACCAATGAGTGATCGTTGGCCAAGCGAATCTCTGCACCAGGTGTAATTGTGCAAATATCCCTGTTAGGTGGAAGTGTTCGTGATGTGCAGTGCGTTTTTGCAACAGTAGTCTTTCGCTGTCCTTTATTTAGGCAAGAATCACCATGCTGACCGTCCCCCTTTTACACACCACAGTGTATAATTCTCATCGTGCGCATTGAAACCTCCCAAAACAATCGTGGATTCGTTAGAAAAAATCCTTCGCAGGACATCACTCGTTTTTTCCACCCTTTAATGCTCTCAGAAGACACCATTGTGGCTTTTAAAGTTATTATCGGCCATCACGCGCAAATAGATTGCGCTAGAGACTCAGTAAAGACATCCTCGAATTCACAAAACAGCAATCAATCCGATGTGTTTAAAAATGGTACCTCAACATTTGAGCATTTTGAAATAAATGCAAATTTTCGATTACACGGAAGCCATTTTTTGCAGTTTCCGGAAAATTTTTTAAAGTTCCTTTCACGCTTCCATGTAAACATACTTCAAAGACGCGTTGCTGTCTTCCGCATCCGAGGATATCTTCACTGACTCTCTAGCGCCCTCCGTTCGCCAGTTATGGCCGATAATAACTTCAAAAGTGATGATCGTGGCATCTGTGGGCCGCCAGTGTCATTTTCATCGTGCGCATTGAAGGGACACCAGTGTCATTTTCATGGTGCGCATTGAAGTCTGTCAAAACAATCATGGATTCGTTAACAATAACCCTGCGCAGGGCATCACTAGCTTCCTGCACGAATGCTGGGTATGCCATGCACTGGCGGTTGGGACGTATTCCTATGTCAAAAACAGGAAATGGTCATCCAATTTCAACCTCAACGTGCATACTTTTCCTCCACGTGGGATCCATTCATCAACACAGCCTGCCAGCTGGAGACTTATGATTGTCCCAGCCCTAACTAGGGCAGACTTTCTTGCCTCAATATCGGAGCAGAAGAGCTTTTCCCCTTTCTAACTCCACAAAGCTAGGGCCCCGGCGTTTGGTGGCAGAGATGCTAACATTTTTCATGGACCATTGCGCGGTTTCTTCACAATATTCATCCTCTTACGGTGTGAATGAAGTGATGTTCCAGTTTCTAACCTCTACCTTTTGGCAGAATTGCCTTTTTTACCTTGGTTTTAATTCGCACAGAGTGGGAGCTCTCTCTAGCGTTCTTGCTCGCTTCCAGAGATGTGCACCGCGTGCGAAGTGGGGCCTCTCCTTGCGCATGGCTGATAGGAGAGGCTGCCATTATTTTTTAAAGTGGGTAGTTTGCTTGAAGCACGAATGCAGTACATAGTCTGGCATAGATCGCGCGATAACCCATGAGCGATGGTTACGAGCACCTTTGCACATCTCACGGTAGTATCTGACCAAATTACACCGTTTACCAAACAAGATGCGCCCCTTGCGCCGCAAATTTTGCGGAAAGAGGGGGTACCATTGGCAAGGCGCTGCTTCGGGCACACTTGTGCTGGAGAGGTCCTGCATTGAGTGTGCTACATGCGCCGACATGTTGCAATAATTTCGCGTGAAAAGAAGAGGCCCTGCGTTGCGACATAATTTTTCCTATTTACGATAACAAAACAGGAGGGACTATTTTTTTATCCTTACTGGTCCATAAACTCTGAAGGCGTATTTCTTAATATGGCTGTAGGTTCTTTAGGATTTACCTCAAACTTTGTAGCTAGTAGGTCTAGTAGTGAATAATGCTAATCATACAAGTTTAGCAAATTAAAATGGGCGAATCCATGTCACTGTAGCACGCTTACGCGTGTATAAACGTTTATTTGAAAAATGGCATCAGATTTGACTAAAGTTGATTATATTTCTTTAATCAAGGTGGTGTGCCAAACATATATTTTTCAATTGCGTCGCATGTTTTGGCATATACAATGATCTTTAAGCTTTGTTTGCCGCTTAGATAAAAAACGTATGTGATTGAAATCTTTTAAAGTTGTGCCATCACACAATACGCTGGTGATGGTTTACAATTGCTTTTATCAAGTTTTCTTGTTTTGGAAGTTTATTATTGTTTTTTGAAAGAAGACAATTAGTAGTTAGAATAAATGTTGCTCAATCCTTTCCTAAAGAGAAGTTTGAAAACATAGGTAAGATACAGGGAAAGATGCACTTATTTTCCAGAACAAAGAATTACCTCATGCAATCAAAATTGTTTCAGGTATATCTACTGGATGCTCCATCCTCACGTTTCACATTGACTGGCTTCATCCAATATCGAACTTACACCATCCGCATACGCGCAGAAACAAGTGCTGGTTACGGCCAATGGTCTGCATCGGTAGAAGTGTTTACAGGTAAACATAAGCAGCGATGATGCATGCCTTTGGGTGTTTTTACTCTATCAGATCACAGTTGAACCTCTGATGGACATATATCGAAAGCGGTACCTGACAAAAAAGAAAACTTTTTTACTTCTATGATGCTTTGTTCAAGCTTATGATATCTCGTGTAGTGTTGCTTTTCAAAAAGTTCTTGAAGTTTTCATCTAAACTATGTCTCGGAAGCCCGCAGACTATACATCAATAGCTTTGATGATCAATAAAATCCTGAAAAGTCAAACACAAATGTTTATTCATTCCAGGTATTATTTGTAAGGCGTACAACAGCGCATCCACTCCAACCCCAATATGTACGTTTCCATCAGCAGCGTTGCAAAGCGACAACTTTCCTTCACCATATCCTGCGTTTGAACGCTTGCGCTGGAGAATTAACCACGCTGGAGGTAAATACACAACAATTAAGATTTCAAAAAAACTCAACATCTTCTTAGATTTTATTGCAGAATTTTAACAGAGATATTCACAAAATTTTGGGACAAAAACTTGAATATTGAGGGGCGCAGAACCAATGCACTTAAAATAAATATGTGATTGTCATGTACTTCATCGAACATGTGATTTTCAAAAGCACAAATTATTGCAAGAAGGAAGAGCTTATAATATTCAAGTACTTCTGGTGTAACATTCAGGTCTCTTTAAAAAATTTGAAGAACCTGTTAAAATGAGTTGTACCATTTTGTCCCATATTAAACGCCTTCTTCCTATACAACCAAGGTTAAAATAATGTAAAACGCGGACTTTTCTCAAAATTGTTTCAAAATCTCAAAACCAAACAGCTCTTTCTGTTAATTCTAATTACTGAGAATAAAAACAGTCAGCTTAAGGTATCCCCGGAGTGATTTATATTTACACTTCTGTTTTTAATCTATCCAAGCTTGAAAAGTTTCATATAGCCAAAAACAAATTTTTTTCTGAGGCCCTAACGGAATTCAAAATAAAACCATTCTCATTGAACTTGTTTTTTTCGCCATGTTATCCAAGTTTCTCTGTAACTACAAAAACTGTTTCTTGACACCACACAGACCGCGGCTTGCGAATAATTTGATCACACCACTGATTAACGACAAACTTCTATTTTTTCATATTTACCAGATATGTCTTAACTATCGGAGAGTGAGTTGCGCACTTTTTTCACACAGAAGTAAATTGCAAAAACTCGCTTACCCAGTCAGTGTGTTTGCAAAACAGAGCTCTATCTTCAAACTCAAATCAAAGTTTGCAAGGGGTTTATTTATTGCGTTGGGTGCACATTTCTTCAGATAAAAGAAAACAAAGTTTTTTCCCAGTACTTTAAATGGTCAACCATTAACTTGTTTCGTCACACTTACATTTTAGCCCGGTAAGTTGGGCGAAACATTATATTCATAGATACTGAAATCTGTATAGTTTTACTAACAGCATCCTTTCATGGTACTGCACAACCGAAGTAAGCAAATGAAATTTACAAACATTCCAAAGCAAATTGAAATAATTATGCTCGCTTGTATTGACCTAGAGTCCAGATAAAGGTGATTGCATGTCAGAAAACATCAAGATGGAATCTAGACGTGCGATAAAATTTATTAACACCTAAGAACAACACAAATAGCTACAGAACAATCTCACAAATTATTAGCCCACTTTGCTAGTACAAATTATTTAAGATTGATTCCAATCTTTCTTCTGCAAAAATTTTTCAGCTGGTTGTAGTTTCTTTTCGAAGGTGATGTGCTTGACCTAAAGCTAAAAATATTTTGTTTACAGCCATACGATTGATATTTGATTTCTTCGATACGGAACCAAAGCAAGATCATTTTGACATTGGGTTTGGCTCAACCTCGTCGACAATATTTGGTGACAGGTACGATATGAAAATGAAATGGTCTCAATCATCACGCACATTTGAATAAAGGTATTGGATCTGGGTTACCGTTCTACATCATCAGAGACGAACAGGCCACGTAATGAATTTGGACTCCGTTCCTGCTTTTTGTAAGAATCCTGCGCCCGCTTTGACTCTGGAAAATTTGAAAAAATCGACTCCGAATTCTGTTAACACTACAAAATATCCAAGTAGCTCGTATCAAAATATAATTTTAGGTTCCATTGGGTCGAAAAAATAGTTAGAAACTAATTGCATTGCATATATTGGCATTAGTATAGTTACATTGCATTTGGTGTGCGCTGTTTGTGACGTCACAATTTGACGTCATTTCCATGTTTCCAAACCAACGTTTCGGCGAAGTTTGTTGACATAATATGCATATTTTTCTACATCCACTCCCCTTATTTTATATGTCATTGCACTGAATATAAACTATCAGCGCAAGTTAGGCTATCGGAGAAAAACAAACTCAACGCTACGACACAGCAGTTCATGACTGCAAAAATATCAGGCTGCGCGTTAAAACAGGGGAATGAAACACACTCATCACTACGTCAGAGCAATTTGCAGCTGTAAAATGAGGCTGCGCTAAGGTCTCGTCAAATACGAGCAGTTGCGTATTGAAGGTGTGCGACTGGACTGGCTGGCGCACACCCTGGTTTGCGAGATCGAATTTTACTAAACTTCACAAGAATTGAGAATACGCACAAAGTACACAAGAAAACGTTTGTTTTTTGTGATATATAGAAGTCCACAGGCCCGTAACCTAGAAAAAATTTAGCTCCCCCAGGAAAAATGTGTTGAACGTATTATGAAACTATTGGACATAGTTTACAAAATGTCCCTCTCTTAGAAAACTCTTCGCTCCCCCTGGTGTCCCAAGCTGGTTACGGGCCTGGAAGTCCAGCAAACGTTTAGTTCTTTTTCCCTGCTGGGGCATTATCAGATACGTGAATGCTTCTATGTTAAGAACTGCGATTTTTGAACTCGTGCAACAGTTTTATCATGCTGCAGAAATTAGTAATGTTGCCAATTCGGTCAGCGCTTGAGCTGATCAGCCATTGCAAACAAAACAAAGGCAATTGTTTCGGATAAAGTGAACTATCACGGAGCACAATCTTAAAAATGCGAAGTGGACGAAAGGTCTGCAGAAAGTGGTGAGATGGTTTCTGGTCGCAGACGATAGCCCAAATTCCCACCAAAATAGGATTAGTTCTTTTTGGCCAATTTACAATGTTCCTTGAAATTTGCATGCGAATTTATTCCGTGGTGTTTGCATTAAGTCGACAAATTAACAAGCAAAAAGTATGCGAAAAATAATTAATCTCCTTTGCACAGGTAATACAGTTTTGTAAAATATCAAGCTCAAGGGCGGGGGGGTCAACCCCAACCCCCCTTGAGTCCGCCCTTGGTTTCAGTAGATTTTTGCAATTACCTTATCTCTTATGCATCAGCGGTCTATTATACGCTTTCGTTTAAGTCACTTGTAATTTGATAGTTTGTTTTGCTTAGATTTTTTTCTGTGATGTTTTCCTTACCCATGCAACTGGGCACCTTGAGTTGTAATATTTTCAAATAGATTCAGGGCTCCCTTTACAGATATCTTCAAGCCAAATCTGTTTTTTTCGATTCCATCCGGTGGTCTAAGTGTAATTATGAAAAATCCTGCATTTTAGATGTAACTTCAGCAATAAATAACTAAAATAAATCTAGTAAAATAAATATATCTTCCAGTTATTACAATGTTCATATGCGTTCATCAGATGAAAGATGTACGCATACCGGATGGAGCAAACCGTTTTCAATCGGTCTCATACCCTCGTGCCAGCATGTATATCGAATAGATTACATGCGCTCCGGTGCAGTCAGCCATTCAGCTGCGTGCGATTACCCTAAACCGCGCGGTTGCGGGTGCAACAAACAGTTGCATAAAAAATCGAAAGTTTTGTATTTGGGTAAAAATATGTTTTTAGAGATCATTGAAGAAATTTGAGAGACCGTTTCGGTCGTTCAAAACGCCTTAAAAAATACTGCCTCTGGTTTTCAAAAAGCTTGATCCATAAAACGTGCATTTGCCTGAAGTTTTTTCCTGAACAATTGTGTTCAGATTTAAGCCGACAAACAAAAGTCTGGTTTCATTGAATTGACAAGTTTAACAGATCGTTTTTAGTGAAGTTCCAAGCTTCTGCTTTGGATCATAGCCACCATTTGCTCGTAAAATTATCCTGCTGAAGCCCTTGTGACAATCTCGATGCTATAAGTGCACGAAATGCGGTATGCATTTTACAGCCAATATTGCAGCTGAGCAAGAAGTCATTGTGGCCGCCATTACGATTGCGCTTTTTGTATTTACACGCTTCTGATGTACACCTACACATGTTCAATTAAATCCGAGTCACGCATTTGCTCCAAGTCGTAGTGCAAAGTACTCGGCTATCCTAAATTCTAAGACACCGACGTCCGAAGTAGGCCTTCTATAAAACTTGCGCGCATATACCGAAGACATGGATCTGTCGTCAATTCTTTTGACAAGTCTCTCAAAGCTTTTGCCTGCATTTTTCAGGGTTGTAAATGCGTAATTAACGCGAAATCGATTTCCTAGTAAAACGCTTTGCCAGTAGTGGTTTGCCCATGTGATAAATTGTCTCTCAAAGCGTTTTGAAATTTTTTTGGATTTTATGTCATTAAACGCTATTAATTGTGATTGCGGCAGCACATTTGTGCGGTATTTGCACCAAGCTTGCTTCCCCAAACACGGTTTGTGATATGTCTAGCTATTTCGACTTAACAAAATAATTCACCAATATGATAAAGACAACCTTGCAAAATGGGAAAAGTTGAACATTTCCTCTTCTTTTCGGGTATGTACTAGATTGCATTTACAGCAGGGACCGGAACGGGGGCGCATGACGGGGGCACTGCTCCCCTGCCCTCTAAAAGGGGATCAACGGGGTCACACGTGCCCTTATATAGCAGCATCATAGGTAATTTCAGGGATGCTAGAGCGGTGAAATGATGGGTATATTGCCCCCTGCCCTTTTAAAAGGGGGCAACGCTGGCGGAGGTGTCTTTTCATAACAGAATCATAGGTAGTTTTATGGTTTATCAAGATCGACTTGAAACAAGTTTATTGCAGCTATTCGCTCACCCATAAAATTCAGAATGGTTTTCTATTACTTTTTGGTATTATTTTTGAGGTCAACGTTATTGTTGTGCAAAAACAAGCATACTTGGTAACGTTTTTTTGTTTTTCACAAGTTTCCATTGCCCTCAACTCGTTCACTGCCCCCCTGCCCTTCCGCTGTTCCGGCGTCCCTGATTCACAGTATTTGGTAGACTATTAGGGTATCTTCGTACTTTGTCAGATTTTTTTGCTGACTCCTGTTACAGCTGAATCATTTCAACTCTACTGTAGGATAAGGTGGCAATTAACATCAGATGAAAGTTGAAACACTTTGAGACGATGCAAAAGTCAGATTCTGATTACTTAACAAGACTGATTTTTACTCACTGGCAAGGTTGTGGATAGTCATTGATGAAAACATTAAGGCTTCACTTACCTGTCATTTAATTGAACCATCACAGTCCATGTTTCAATCATCACAAATAAATATCTAGAATGGGTGTTATCGGTGGTAAACAATGACTGACGTAATAAAGAAAAGTTTCAAACTGGATTGCTTCTTAACCAAAGTTTGAGCCTAAAAGGCGTATAAAATGTATATCACCGACATATTCACCCATTTACTTTTAACACTAGATTGCCCGTGGTTCTTTACTACCTAAGTTTGGTGCGCTTTCTCTCGTATGTGATTTGTATTTTTTTACTACAAGGAAGATTGGCTGCCAACATGTTCGTGTTAGACTTTCATCTGCATGCTTGGAATCCATGCAGCATTGTGGAATGAGATTTTTACGCTAATTACAAATGCCTTGCAATTTTATTTTAGGCATATTCTCCAAGTTCATTATCACACACACAGGTATCTCCTTGCTGGCACGTTTCAACTGAAAAGTCCGCGACGGTTATACAGCCCACTTTTTGCAGACACGTTATACTATAGAGCAGTGCAAGTTCCGATAAAGATTTTTTACACTGAGTGCACACTCCAGCAGATCGGTTTCTCGTGCACATGATCTTCACTTAACCGAATTTTTTGGCTCTCCTTCATTTTCGTTGCTGATGGTGAATGATTCTTGGCCTCGAACCTCATTTCGCTTCTCTAACTGTGGCTCCGGCAACTCCTCCGCCAATGTGCGGATAAAATCCCTGTGAGAAATTAGCAAATAGATGCCGCGGCAGTTGGTTCATTCATTTCTGTCTCCCTTTTTGTGCATGGGGACGATGAATTTGCTAACATTTCGGCACCCTTACAAAACTCCGTGCCACTTAACACACACGAGTCATCCAAATCAACCAGCGTTCCAAGTTCCCCTAATTCACTATCAAATTTTTCGCAATTAGCTTTCAGCTCAGAATTAGCAACGGCATCATAGAGCTTATTGATGCACAGTTCTACGGAAACTTTCACCCGTGCAAAGTCAAACCATCCCGCTTGAAAAGCTTTGCTCAGTTCTGTCAGGTGAGGTGCCAGTGTTGACAAAAGGAAAGCACCATGTTGAAATTTTTACAAGTCGCAGAAAAACAACGCACACTGCATCATTTTTATTTCCTGACAGCTGTTCCAGTGCGGCTCAAAAAGCCAAAATTTCGCTCCTTGCTCTCACTGTTGTTTCACTCGACAACCACCTTGTTTTGCATGCGCGCTATCGCAGCAACCGCCGACCTTTCGTCTTCATTGTAGTCTGTATGATGCATCGCCAGGCAAGCCGACCGAAACGGTGAAACAGTAAAACACTTCCATAATTGCAGTGCTTTCGCAATTTTATACACCATACTGCAATCCCGTCGCCACGGGGGGGGGAGAGGGAGGGCTTTGGTGGGCTTAGCTCCCCCAAAAAAGCTCCAAGACCCCCAAATTGAACTACGAAACATAAGTTAGTGGACTTTTTGTCAAATTTGAATGTCAAGCCCCCTCTGCACGAACGTAAAGCCTTCCCGCACAAGCGTAAAGCCCCCTATTGACGACTTTCTGGCGATGGTTCTGCCATACTGTACAAATCAGCGGCAATAGGCCGAAGTGAAACAGTGCGCATGACTATGCACAGATACCAAACTTGCAATTTTCGTTTTCAACTTCTGCGCCAGAAAATTGTGTCGGCCTATAACATTGCAGCCGTCTGTTGCAATAGCCACGTGCAGGAAAGCATGCTTATCTCAAATCATTTTACTTCAAGACAAAGCAAAACCATACCTAGGCTTTCAGAATTTAAGGTGCCACTTCAAAATTTGAGGGTGTCATGGTGACACCCAAAAACGGCTTAGAAAACACTGAGACAATCGAATGGCTGCTCAACACCTGCCCCGAGATCTAGTGCAGCCAAGCAGTGGACAATAACAACTCGTTCAAACGACGAAGTCCCCGTGAGTTATCTGAAGCCACTCCGTTCCACCTGGAGCTGTAAATATTGTATCGCTATTCTCAGCAGCGTCATCCACATCTGCAGAAGGAAGTTCACTTCGTAAAGTATCAGGTGCCAACCAGGGCCCCGAAAAGGGAGGGGGCGGGGAGAAATGCCCCGGGGCGGCACTTTGCGGGGGGCGGCACTTTTGGTGAAAAGAATGAACAGCTGGTGGTGGAAGGTGGTGGTGGTGGGGGGACGGCACTTTTCGACTTGCCCCAACTCAATATTCAGATCATGCCTTTCTTCGTTGTGTGTGACGAATAATTTTTGCAGCATCAGTATTATCTATTTCCTGCGGAGCTTTGATGGTTTCAAGTTGATTTTTAAAATATGGTCTTGTAGGAGGATGATCAGTTAAACCAGGGCCAGAATTGAAGTTCCTTGGAAAGTCTTGCTGAAATTCGTCACCTGAAGAAGTATCCGAATCTCACTCAGAAGCACGCAAGTCCTTGAATTGGCGGACCCATTGTCCTCACAAGTAGATACTTCGTCAAAAAAATTATGCGGAATTGAAAGAAGTTCATCTGCTGTGAAACGTCTTCTTTTCACCATAACTGTATTGCTATTTCTCAGGCACTGTATCACTAGACTGTCAACTGCAGCTTAGAAAGGTTCGGAATAAATGAAAAGCGATAGCCAATACATTGGAAGACAAACAAAAAAAAACGAGAAAACAGATAGAAAAAGCAAAAATGGTGACAGTGACTACAAGCACTAAACCTTTGGTTGCCAAAATGACTACCGTGGGCATTGAAGAAAATCTGAGTCACTTGGTCCTGAAAAAAAGAATTTCAAAACGGCACTTCGTAATCCGATTAAGGTCGCAGACTGATTAAAAGTCACAAAAACACACCTACTCCGAAGAAAAAGCAAAAAAGTTGTGGAAACTTTATATCCAGCAAGTAGTCAAAATTACCACGTTGGGCATTATAATGTAGAAACTGTATAAAAACGAAAATCTGCGATAATCATGTAAGACTACGGCTGACGCTGCACACAAGGATAAGGTGTTTGTAAGACGCCGGAGTTAATGGAGAGGAATTTTTGCGCTCGTCTTGAAAGGAGGCTTACATCACCATTAAGTGGGATGGAGCAAGTCAGTACTCCAGAAACAGCTGAGAAAAGTTTTATAGTAGTTTTTGCTTTTGGTTTTTGCTCGCGATTAGTGATTAAAAGCGGTTAAATACAAGTTTGTACTGCATTTCATAATCACCAACTTCCACACGGAGCTTAAACCTCAGGTAAAATCACGTCATGCATTACCTAACACGTATACTGAACACAATGTTTGATCGATCATAGGCAATTGAAAAACCATACTGCTTTGACCAGGTTCGACAAAAAACTGAAGCAGGATAGGTTCCTAGGATAGGAGCAGCTTTGTTGATTTGCACTGAAGCACTTTCATTGGCTTATAAATGAATAGCCTGATGAAAATAAAAATTTTGGTGTACTTTTTTGTAAGTGGGAATAAATTGAACCCTCTGGCTACGTTCCTGCGAAGAACCCTGTTCAAGACCGATTGCAATCACTGTGTGCACGTACCCTTGATTGTGCATTAGTAGCAGTTACCTCGGCTATTAGCAAATTCAGGAGCAGTCAAAGCTTCGCACGACATATCTTACACTGGTTTCAAATTATCCTAAACGTGTATTAGTGTTTCGATTGTTTGGGAATATTCCTGCAAATTTTTCTTGGTGTTGAGCGTTTTGCCAAGTGATCGAACAAAATGCTGGATAAGTTTTCTTTGAAACGCCCGCAGTGAGCAAGTAGCAGAAAACGTCGCTGATTTCTAATGTTTTATGAATGATGGAAAGATTATGATTTGCAGGCAGTGCTTAACTCTACGTTTTCTTCCAAACACTAATTGTTGCATTCCAGAGTGGAGAGTTTCAGTGGTAAAATTGAAGCTGGCAAGACGATATTTTTCACCAACTCTGCTAGTAGTGGGCAGTTATGGGCGTTGTTTGACACCGACATATTCAATCCAAGGCGAGGTTTTCAAGTCCGTTATGACATCAGTGAGTAATCTGCTGCGATATTTTCTAAATATGCCATCAACTTTGACAACCAGCTGAGTTCAGGATGATATGAACCATAATGCATTGTTTCGTAAATTTGAATGCGTGTCGAGAATCGGCGTTTATATGACCAATGCATCTTACACATATTTCTCAAATCAGGTTAAAAGTTTCCTATACATCCATGGTTTCGATAAATAGCATGCTCTTCAAATGCTGTAAAAGTTAGTAAAACGTGTGACCCTTTAACGCCTGCGCGAGCAACTTAGGTTGCTTGGATGTTTTCGGTCACAACTCGCCGACTTATAGAGCTAGAAATCTAATCGAACCCTGTAAAGATGCAGAAAGTCTTTTTGTTTCGGTTAAGACTCTTGGGTATAGTTTTGTTTTTTTAATTTTTGGCCCAGCGCTACGTCACGGGGTGGTCCTGACAGCGCCGTAGAAACCTGAACATGTTTTTCAAGTGACAATTTGCCTGTTTCTTCTTTTAAAACAAACTAGGTAAAAATCTGCATCTTTTGAGCCCTGAGCATTACTGGTTGGCAAAGCAGGCCAAGAATCGGCAGTTTTGAAACTTAGAAATTTTTTGAAAGCGACCTATGCGCCGAGCAAAATTTTTGAGTTCTTTCAGATGTAAGGCTTCATTTTGAGGGCATCTTTCTTGTATCGAATACGCACTCAAAACATAAAACAATTTTACATTGCAGATAACTCTAGCTAGACTTCTTGAGTTGAATTAGTTTTGCTATTGATGCATTTNTTGTTTGTCTGGTACATTTTTTCTTTTCTCTTACGTACTTTTCGTGAACATTTTGTGTGATTTTCAATAAAGAGAGAAATTTAAGTCTGACTGTGACCTACATCAACAACAAAACTATTTCAATGTGTCTTCAATTTTGTTTCTGGCTTTGCATTTGTCACCCCATCAGAAATTCATGCAATAGTTTTCCAAGCTGTGTTTTAGCACTAATCAAAGATGAGCATGAATTAGAAATGAATGCAATTGGGTATTTAGTTTTCATTGATACGAATTAGACTGCAGTAAGAATTTTGTATTGTTTTTCAATGTATGTTTGGGCTACCTGTGAATATGGGATACACCGCTAGGTTCTAATAAAGTTGCAGACTTTAGCTCCACTAATTCTATTGAAATTGTTTACTTTTTTCGACTTCAGTACAATTTATACGAGGTCTTTTGTTTCTAATAATTTGCTTATATAGTTTCTGACTTCACTTCTAAAAAACCAAATAATTGTACAAGCATGAGAGCAATTATACGGAATAACACTTATACCAGCTTAATTTCCCAATAACTGGCGTTTATGTTATGATAAAATTTTGTGCAGCCACAACTTGATTCAAGAAAGAGAACACTTCATTTTAGAATTCCAGATAAAACTTGTTTTTACAAAATGTATTCAATGACTGCAATTTTCTTTATTGCATTTGCTTTTCAGATGTGAGCAGGTGCTCTCCGAACCCGTGTCTGAACGATGGGATTTGCAATGAAATTTCTTTCGACTTTAACTGTGCATGCTCTCCTCTTTGGACCGGCAAAGTTTGTAACAGAAGTAAGTGTATTCCAAAAATAACCGTAACTGAGAAACTTCCTTTTATGTGAAGAAACTAACGTACAGAAAAGATGGTGTTGAAAACAAAGCTATAAGGCTGTTTTACAGACACAAACTTTTTATGGAACAAGAAAAACGTTAACGTTGCTTCTAAAATCGATTCTCGAAAATCACGTGTTTTAATATGGCATTGCGAACAGGCGAGTTGTCCTGGAAGGAATTGAAATACCTCGCAGTTTTCAGCAATTTTTTATAGTCGGGAGTGTGGTGAGGCGGGAACGCGTGCGAACGGCGCTTCCGCGCTTTCATGTTTTCGTTGATTGTGTGATAAAAGTGAACACTCCCCCAAATAATGATTTAAAAATGGTTTGAAGTGTTACTGAAAATTGTTAGGTTTTCGGGTGCGTTCCCACACTTATAGATCCACAAAAAGGCGGGAACTAGCCCGGGCGTAGATGTAAGCACACCTCCTGGTCCTTGGACGACCTCTGAACCACTTACCCACTGGTGTAAACAGTAGGGCTCGTCTCGCTCGGCAATCTTTTCTGGAATGTTCTGGTCACGTAGCCGAACCATCGTTGCTGAGACATCTCTTCTCGGAGAAGTGAATCAATATCCCACCTTTGTGAATTTCACACATGCTCACTTATTCGCGGAGCGTCATGTCATANATTCTTCACAAAAATCCCATCTCTGCCGCTTGTACTTGGAAATTCCTTTTGCATGACAAGGAGTGAGAGACAAACAAGGACTGATTGAAAGGCAAAACTTTGCTGCGTTTGAAAGATCGCGTTTTGTGACCACAGAGTGGAAAAGCTCACGCAGAACTGCTTTTGCCTTACCAGTCCCTGCATCTAAATTTTTAATGCTTCGGTGAATGAGTCTCTGCAAAGATGACGCGCAACCGAATCAATAGGTATACGCTTTTACTTCCACGTAACTGTACGCATCCTCAGTCCTGAAATTTTATTTTTACAAACAAAACATATGGCAGTAGTTATACTTCGCTTGAATGAATACCTTTTTGTCAGTGACTCCTTTTGCAGAGCGGGTAGTAGTAAACGTCACGTGCACTTCCTTGAATGAAACCGCAGCAACTGTGTCGTGGAGCGTGACGCCAGACTATGCTGGGGACACTTCCGTCATTCAGGTACGTTATGCTCTGGAACGCTGATTCGATTTGATTTCTGTTTGTGCGCGTAAGCTTTTCCCACAGTATAAAAACTATGAGCTTACATTACTGCATAAAAACTACAAGAAAATGTTATTCTTACTGGTAAAAGAACAGGAAGTTCTGCCTTCATATTACTACGTCATACGTAGTACGATTAAAACCACTAGTCTCATGATCAAATTTTAACGTCGTGTGATTCTGAATTACTGACAGTGTTTGAATCTCTTTACTTATTGGCAGTGTTTTTGTAGCCTACAGGTATACTGCATAGCAGATCATTTCGCACGCTGTGTCATTGAAGTATATCCAGCTTGTGATCCAGTAACGAATAAAACTTTACTCATCCTTCTAGTGATTCCGATGAGTTCTGAGTCTACAGCAGGGCTTCCCAACCTGAGGTACGTGTACCCCTAGGGGTACATTTACCTATACGAAGTAAAGGGGTACATTTATTGTACAGCCGCAAAAAATTAATTTTAAGACATAAAAATGGAGTCTCCCATTATACAGTCAAATTCGTTTATCCGGACTACTTTTTTTCGTCAAATCTTCTCGGTTTAGCGAGGTATCCGGATAATCGGAATCGAAAGTATAACGAGCGACAGCCTTTTTAGAGCAAATGCCAACAATGTAAACAAAGGTGACGATGTGCAATTCAGCTGAACTCGCCTAAGCGGACGCTCAAAGTGGAATAGAAAAAAAAATGTAGACTTATACGAACTGTCAACTTAAGCAAACATTTTGTAGACTACATGTGGAACATAACTAAATGAAACAGTCATAGTTTTTTTGTTTATTAGCAAATCCGATCGATATACGTAAGTTAGCATGCATTCAGGATGAGATTAAACGCGAAAAAGAACTGTACAAGAGACCTAACTGCGTCCTGCAAATTCTGCAACTGTTGCATTCATTGTGCGTAGAAAATTGACTTTCACACTTCCATTGTGATTTAAAAACCACTAAATAACAGCTGGCGTAATCTGGTTTAACGTTTTTTTCTATTGATTTGACTTATCCGTTCCCAAATTCCCGTGTCGGAGTCGGACAGCGAGATTTCAGGATTAAATGGGTGACATGCCTTGTGAGAAATCCCTTCCTACCCGTTTCGTGTCGGATAGCGGGGATTCCGGTTTTTCAGAGTTCGGAAAAACGAGACCTGACTGTCGTTCTAAACACAAAAGTTCTATTAAAAATTCAGTGAATTCTTGTTATTTCACTCAGCTTTTTTGTCATAAGAAATTTTAGGGGTAAATGCTCATCTGTGGAAATGCTGAAACAGTACATGGTCAGAGAAAAGTTGGTAATCCCTGGTCTAGAGTTTCAAGTTCACATCTAAAGTAGCATATCTGGGCCGTCCAACTCTTTGAGAGGGAGGATCTGCAATGCAAATGTTTCTTATAGTAGGATAATTGCACAAGTGCAGTGATGTATCTATGAGAAATGGCTGCAATGGCAAAGTTTAAATGTGCACAATTTTTAATAATTTAAATATTAGATATAGGCAGAATTTCTACGAAACATAAACCATGAAGAAAACAAATGTTGTAAAAAATATATCATTTGCTTATTTTTGCTTTAAAACGTTTCAGCTAATATAATTATAAATTATCTCTGAGGACCATAGCATATTTCTGTACTCAGTTATTTTTATTGTGAAGAATATCAAGACGTTCAAATAATAACGTTATCATATTTTGTACATAATGCTGGCTGACCAAATTGCAAATCCTAAAACAAATCGCATTGCAGATTGCAACTGCAAACCACAATTTCTTTTAAAATCAAGCACTTTAATTTTGGATCTTACGGTAAAGTATTTACTGCAAGTCATCTATTACTTGTATTTCAAAGGCACAATTCAATCGAAACATCAACATATTCAGGCTTTTCTTCTAAATAACACAACATGCTAATTAAAACAACTATTTCCGTGCCTTCATCGAAACAAATTCGTCCATGATTTTGTCAAAGTCTGTTTTTTCTGTTTAGTCCCTTTCTATACTCATCAAAGCTAGATCAAACAATCTGTCGTGAGTAACTGAGGCTCGTAGGTATAAAAGCATTAGTTTGAGTTCACTGAAAGATTGCTCGCTGTAGTGAAGTCTATAATTTTAAGTTGGCACGACTTGATACCAGCATTTTGCAATCTAATCTAGAATCTCCTCGTGTAACTTGCTTGTCATCTACATCTGGACTATGCACAGATCTTAAATTTTCTCACATAGATTTTATTTTTTCACAGTTAAGTTAGAAAGATATGTTATTGTTATTTTCAATAAGAGCACGCAATAGACGCTATTATGTGTTGGCGTTCACAGTTTCACACCAAGAGCTCTTTCGTATAAGGGCACAACCACGTTTAAACGAGCAACAGCCATATCATTGGACAAAAAAGCTAATTCTGAACAATATATCTCTTATTTCATAGGTAAACCATTTTTGCTCGACTGGTAAGGTAACGAGACTAACTGCTGATGTTTCGAGGACTAACCAAGGTTCTCTTCCTTAGTCTCTGGACTTCGAGTGTTTTGTTTAGCCTGTTAACGCACACTGTGGCCATCGAATAAGAATGATTAAGTCGCAGTGGGCCGCAGCTGTTTACGCGGCAGTTATTTGCGAAATAGTCAGATTCTCATAAGAACAGACTTCGTCTCAACCAGATTATAACTAATATCCTCTTGCCTGAAACACAGCAATACACCACGGACTGACTTAGCTTTTCTTATAGCGTGAGAAGGCGGGGTGAATATGGCAATCGAACGTTCTTCTTCTGTCAGAATGTCTGATCTTCGTGTTGTGCCACAATATCAATTTTTTACAAATCCTTGTGCTGCTGGCGCAAAAAAACTGCATTACATAAGGGCTCTGTATTTATTTCATCTTTGCAGTTGATAGTCGTATGGGGGCCAAAATTGATGTTGAAAAAATTGTATTGTAAATCATGAATTTTAAATTTTGCCAAGCAATTTTGCGCCTTAATCAAAGTGGCGCACATTGCACGAGCTATGCCTATCATACTGTCAGTGGCGGATCCAGGATGGGAGGCAGTTAGGGCATTTTCTCCCCCAAATGCAGTGTAGGCTATATAGGCTAGCCTAGGGCGTTAAGATCCAAGGGGGCCTCCAACAAAATGTGGTACGCATAGAGTCAATGGCTAGTATATGATCATTTCGATTAAACTTCATCAAAAATTTCTGTCTTAATCATTATTCACGAAATTTAGTTTTATTCAACTTTCGTGGTGATAACGCCAGAGCCTTCCAACGAGTTTCCATGAATCTCGATATGACTGTTGGTCAAGCCGCATCCCAACTATTTTGTTTATATACTCAAAGCACGCTGGCTACGTCCTGCGTTTGCTGAATCGTACCGATCGTTGCGTATGACTCTATCAACAGAACTTGTGGCTGTTCATGTTTGAAATGCACCTGAGCAGTGGCAAAACTGACGGGTGGCAGGGGCGCGAACCGTCTCCCATGCCAAGCTAAATGTAAACCGGGCCCCTACCTAGCTTGTATTTTGGTATTTAGTATTCTTTTGATTTCAGTAGGTTGTTGTTTTTTGCGTTTTTTGGAGTGTTTTCCTGTGATTTCGTGTTTTTTTTAGCCGTTCAAATACCGGATTTACTATTGTTTCTCAACTATTTTCTGAGTGTTAGGAGGTGAGCTCCCGTCAGTCAAGTTTCCCTTGCTCAAACATCTAGCTACGTTACTGCACCTGATCAAAGCAAGGTTGTACTGCAGATAAGAGATATGTGTAGGACTAGCAGCAGTATCCTGCAACAAAAGCAATAGTTGTTTCTTAGGTGACTGAGTAATACAGTAGTTTTGTCAGCGTTGTATCGCGTGAAGCTCGATTGGTATTTTTAGATGTGTTTTTCTTCCATTTGAATTTTCTCCAGTAAAGTCATTCAGAAAACAGATTGTTATTAAGTACTTGCGCAAGATTGTACTGCTCCCATGTTAACCAAATGAGAGATCTTGATGAGCTTGAATAGCAAGCAAAAGTCACTTTGCCAACTGGCAACCGTAAAACTCTTCCTCAACGAGACAGCAAAAAAGTGACAAAAGCGCGTTTGGGTCTGTTGCCTTAGATTAGTGGTTCTTAGTTTATGAAACCACGTGAAACCTTACTTCTTAGCTTGGTGGTCACTAGCTGATTAGGCAAAAGGTTCTTTTCAAGATTCAAAAGAATTAAAGATGATTTAAAGGGTTGCAATATCCAGGAGAAGTTGTCCACACCAAGCATTTGGTACATTAGAAGTGACAAACTTGGGGAAACAAATTCTAATGAATTCTTAAATAATTTTTTTATGAAGAAGGCAAGACTAAACCTTGTCAACTGTTTACTGTGTTATGTTCAACCTTACTTGATTCGATAATTGTAGCTTTTTGTTTCTTTATACGTATTTCAATGACAGCATAAGCGAAAGTTAAACCAGTCCAGTGGGCATTGGTGAGCTCAACCCCTTCAAATTTAAATATGAAACTCTACAAATGAGTAACAATTTTACAAAATTTTCAAAATGTCAAGACACCTTCCGCAAATTTAAAACCCCTATTCAATAATTTCTCGTGTTGACGGTTCTAGTTTTTATACTTCACATCTTTTCACGCGACAGTTTAGCTGCATTCGATTCTCACCAGTCTGAAAAAGTAAGACAAGCACGAATCGTGAGCCTAACCATTTGGGTGTGTTACGTGACGTATTTCGCTCGTGCGTGTGAGATTTTTACTGCCGTGGTAAGCGAGTTGCAACGTGGTTCTTACGTTGTGCTGTAAAGTCTTTAAGCCACCACTTATAATATATAGGTGCAGTGTGTTTGTTTTTTGTTGAACACAGATAAGAGAAAACAGATGTGATTCTTGTAAAAAACGTAGACCAAGAGTTTTGTCAAATATTTCAATTGTGGCGATATCGGTTGGTTTACCTGTGGCAGTTACTAATCCTGTTCCGGCCAGCCAAGTAGGATTTCAACAAATCCACGCAATTTAACGCTTTTGCGTCGAAGGCAGCAACAAACGCAGTGGTCGTGGGCACTCCAGTAATAATTTTGAATTTTTTAATGACAGTACATTCAGAGCGTTATTTTCGGATTTTCGCAAATTGACTAACGCTTTCCATTTTTTTCCTCTGAACAGTGGGAGAGGGGGCCTCACAAGTGAGTTAGCCTAGGGCCTCGCATCAGTTAAATCCGGCCCTGCCCAAAGGGCTGTAGTGTTCCCTTGAGTGGCGCACATTTTATACAAATGCGCCCCTTTCTAGAGACTATCGAAATAGAAACATAGGTAAAAATACTCTAAACTGAACTTTGTTTTACACTTCGTTAAACTTTGCGATTTACGTGCCGGTATTTCACCCAACCTCTGTTTTATCGAATAGTACTGTTAGCGATCGGAAAGCAGCAAGCAGCAATTGGATCACCCGACGAGATCACTCTTTTCTTGCTTGTTCGCGCCACGTATACATGGGTGTTATTTTTCGCGCACATCTCGTTCGTGGTGAATCGCACATTCAACGCAACGCTAACCGAGAGGTTGCAACAGTAACAACAATGCAATTCCTTCGTAATAATGCTATTGTTCTGTTATTTCTTACCGTCGTGAGAACTACCCACTCCCAGCCTTGCTCAGATTAGATAATCACAAACGCGGTCGTTTTCGCTTGAGCAGTTCTCGACTTTCTGCTAGGCTGTGCAAAAACGGTCTATTTTGTTACAAGTTTAATACCTGATGGCAGCACTGAAAGCAAGGGTAGTGCTGAAAAAATGCAATATGGCAAAGTTATAACTGACACAAGACTTTAGAAGTCTACAAAGCGAAAAAACAGTTTCAGGACTGTTGCCAATACAGTCCATTAGCCCGCCGTACGTCTGCATTGAAAGTTTTGCAACATGAAGGTAAGCGG
>JGI24022J15233_10000480_pt1 | contig 25588 bp, 17 predicted proteins | sample Ectturendosymbi2_FD_15233 | JGI IMG/M metagenome (IMG submission 15233)
TTGCCCGGGGCCTCGCGTTCATTTAATCCGGCCCTGGTTTTACCATAGCCATCCACATCCAGATTCACCGTCATTTTCACATTTTGTTTCTGAGTGTGGGCTAATGAGCCCCGTGCAGTGGGAAGTAGACCCCTTTCAGCCAAGTTTTCCCCCTGACTCAAAGCTCTAGTACGCCATTGTCTGTTGCTCATAAAAAACTTGTTAAACTACATCTCTCTTCCCACCCAGTGTATTTTAAAGATCATTATGTGACTAGCAACAAACTGAAGAAAAACCTTGCGGCGCAAACTTAGATCTTGAATTTTAAATACTGTTCATCAAAGACATTTTATACGTTGGCTGTCGTACATCCAGAGGATTTCTAACAATAACGAAGAAATTGTAGGCGTACTTTATTTCGTTGACACATGAAACGCACCTGTGTTTTAGCAAGCATTCCTTTGATTAACGCAAAGCATAAAATATAGTCTGAAACAGAAAAAATGTAGCAAAAAACAACGTTAGAGGTACAACTCTGTTAAGAAAAAAAGCTGAAGGAAATTTAGGCGGACGGGAGTCAGTGGCGTAGCCAGCCCAAGAATTTGGGGGGGCCAAAAAATTTTTGGGTGGGGCCAAAATGTTTGATTTTAGGCGAATAACACTATTTTGTTTGGAAAAACGCCCCTCAAAGCACAAAATGACTACATGTTCTAAAAATTTGGGAGGCATGGCCCCTTTGCCCCCCCCAGGCTACGCCTATGACGGGAGTAAAACGCAAACGCTTTGGAAGAAAACGTTTACAACTGCTGGAGCAAGTCCTTTATCAAGCGGAAAAATTTCATACGAAACCCAAGTAACGCAAGTAACAGCGAGTCAATCGATAAACTGTCCGTTTGTCGACCAGTTGCTCGGTTGTGCGGTAATCGACAAAAAAAAATCGAAAAGTGTCCGGTGGTCGCCCCGGCATTGCTTTCACTCGACGCTCTAGTGACGTGTGACAGGGATCGGTCGTGGACAGAAATACCGCACTTCATAATCATGGCACCTTCCTGTTGTTTGATCTCGATTGTCGCAAAAAAGGCCGTGAGAGGCGCTGAAGCGCATCAGCACATCGCTTGTTCTTTGAGCGAGATCTCGGCTCCCTCTCACACGGGCTTCCAATTTTAGAGGGTTGCTGAAACGAAATAGTTGTCGTCAGCAAAAATAACGCAAACATTAACTGGTCTTGTATTGAGTTCCAACATAAAATAATCTGTTTTAACCAAGTTGTAATCATTAATGGGACAGAAGCGATTAATGGATTCCTTATCTTTGAAAAACTATGTGATACCAATAATAATAAAAGTAAATCACAAAGGCATATTTGTGCTTTTGCACCTGTGGTTCTTAGCCGTGTTTGAGACACTGAATTCTGCTTCCGCATCCGTGCATACACCGAGATTCATCATTGCATTAACCGAGCCCTTAGTAATTGGATATCCAATGTATGCTTTCTATAAAGCAGTGGTTCCCAAACTGGGGCTAAATTACCCCCGGGGGTAATAGTAATATGCGATTATTTGGGGGGTAGTGTGGGACCAAATCCACAATGTTGTTCTATACTATGAGCGATCACTGCGAAATATTAGGGGAATTAAGACATAATTGCTACCTTGATTTGGGTAACGGCTCGAACAGGTTTGGGAACCACTGCTATAAAGCGTATGTAATCATTTTATTCAGCGCACAAAATGAGCGTTGCAACAGACCTCCGTCGAGCCCATGAGATGAACTCACCGAATCCAGGTTTTAAACCACTGTTTTAGACTTGAGTTTAAATGTGCAAAAGTAAGAGGCTCAGAGAAGCTATTACTGTAATTGTTATGAAGTAGAATGCTTCCGCTATTGCCAACAATGGAAAACGTAAGTGAACTTGCTGAACATGAACTAACCTGCAAATGTTAAAACCTCGTGAAGCAGCCAATGCTCTTCTTTCGTCCTCGAATTTATTATGTCTAGGGCTACTTAAGTTAATCCACTGAGTCCACGTGTAATGAACCCCGCGTCGTGAGGCAGTAGCTAGTTGACGATAAACCTTTTTTTCAACTTCTTTCTGGTGAGCTACAGAAATACAGAATATTTCGTGAAAGGTTTGTAAACAAAAAGTACAGATTTCATAGGCCCGCAACCAGGTGGGGGCAACCGGGCAATTCACCCCGAAATTTTCAAAAACGTGTTTAGTTTTTAGGTGCAACAGCAATTTACAATTATTTCCCGCCCGAAAATATTGTTTACTATTTTCGGGGGTTGGGGAGGGGGAACGATTGTAACTTAATTTTGCTTCCTCCGAAAATATCAGCTGGTTGCGGCCCTCTTTCATGGTGTTGCCATACAGATTAACAATTTGGGCTTTTGTTCCGGACGTATTTTTATAACGTGAGAAGCCTCGCATTTCTTACAACATTGTATGCTTTAGTTTTAATTGAAAAATTTATTTTCATACGTACGAGCGGTGTAGACAAAGAAGGTAAGCACTAAGCCACTTCGGAGAAATCTAATGCGCCGAAGTGCTACACGTATAGCAGAAACAACTAGCCATTTACTCTTTTTTAGTAAACAGAGTGACCATGCCTTGCTGGGTTGTCCACCATCGCAGGACGATCAGGAACCGGCAAATACTGTACTTATTTAGCTACTGATCTAAAGTGGCAACAATTAGTTTATTCGAGGAAGTGAGTTGGTTTCTCTGCAGCGCGCCTTGGGCTTTTTCAGTGCATAGATAGGATCTTCTAGCTTAGAATTGATGCAAGTAGATATGTTGCCATTTTGCGTGCTAGTCCAACGAAACACCACCTTAACGTTAAACGCATCTTGGTATTAATACTTTACCTTTTGGACAATAGAAGCGAACTCGGTAATCTTTGCAAGTACCGCTTGGTTGATGTTTTCCTCTACACACAAGACCTTTCAGTGGGTGCAAGATTTCAAACACCTCTTCTGAATCGAAAGCAGATTGCTGAAAAATACATGCAAGTATACAAAAGTGCGAAATCAGACATGATTTTTATTTAATAAAGAATGCTCAAATAAGGAAATGCTTTTTACAAGGTTTTTGGCGTTTGCCTCCTTTAAAATTCTGATCATTCTGCTAATGTTGCACCAAAGGTTCATTTGCACGGAGATGTGCAGATAGAACCAATGTAAAAATATTTTATGTCATGCTTTTGAGGATGCGAAGCTATTTTTTTCTGCTTAAAGTGAACATCTCCGTGAATAAGCCGATGATACTATGGGAAAAAGCTAAAATTAGTTTTGAATAAGCTCATGTGTGCTTTATCATCTATTATCAGCTTTTTGCACTTTTTTCCTGGGTAGGAAGGCAACATTGAATAAAGTTATTTATTTAGCGTCATCTGAGTAGCTTTGTCAGAGAGCATTACTAAATTAGCAGATATATTTGTTGATGGAGCTCAAGTTAATGATGAGGCATAGCAATTTTGCTGTATTTCGTGTAACACCATTTGTAAAACTGCTTGGTGCATAGTTCGTATGCAGTTATTGAGAATATGTTCTGATTTGAGTGCAACGCCCTTAGTAGTAAAATCGGTGTGAGAAAAATTTAGACTAACTTGAAAAATTTTGATCAATATTTAATAAGGTGTAGACTTTAATAAAATCGATTATAAATCTGAATGATCAAAATTCCTTTAATAGTGTTGCCCACTTCCAATATGAGATACTGCGCTGAAATGTAGGTAAAAAGTTGATTTGTTGACATCTTTTTTCATGTATAGCAATACGTTTGCACTGCAGTGCAGCGGAGCAAGTTTTTGACAAGTTGACGGATGATATTCTTACCCTACAATATCAAATTGGCGTTGAGCCAACCCCTGTCAGGCATGCCGTCGTCTGGTTCTTATGTAAACAAACGCAGCAGCGTCCTCTACGCTTCAGTAGCTGCCGTTATTTGTCTGACATCTCCACTGGTGCGCGTAACCTCGTGCGCGCCGTCTGCACTTTTACCCTATGGAGAAAAGTTTGTGATGTCGGGTTAAAATCGCCCCGCTATATAGTTATTTGAGTTTTTATCCCATGTATATAGCGCTGCAATTGTGGCAATTGAGGGCCGCAATTCACTCAGGGCGTGCTTCCTTACCAGCATGGAGCAGGAGAGGTTCTTCAAATGCAATATATATTTTAAATGAGCTTAGATTTTTGAATTTTTTCTGGGCACTGAATTGGAGTGAGGTTCACCCCTTCAGGTTTGAGTTCCATCCGTTCAGGTGTAGTTTTCCTTTCATCAACAATAGCATCAAGTTAAAGTACAAAATAACTTTATTAGTGCACAAACCACGGATGAGGAGCTACGTTTCCAGTGTAGCTTGTGTAATCGTCGTAATTGAATGAAAATTTTGTTTTTTTATTTTTTATTAATGGGTTACATCAGGTTTTTTTTAAGGAAAATGTTAGGTACCCGGTATGGATCTGTAGGGACCCGATTTCTCTGATTCTAGGGACCGGATTTTCTCTGATTTTAGGGACCCGATGATAATTTTCTCTGATTCTAGGGACCCAATTTGAAATTCTGGGGACCCGAATCGGGTCCCTAAAACGCCTTAAGAACTCTGGGTTACGTTAACCCCTTTTTGCTGCTCACGTGACGAAAAACGAGGTTTGGTGTTGCAGGGATTCACTCAATAGTTTTCAAACGGTGGCGCTTCTTATTAGCACGTGATCTTTTCAACGAGAATCAGTTAAATTCGACAATATACAATTTTCTTGAAATTTCGTACAGAGAGTTGGTTGTTGAGAAAAGTATTCATACAACCGAAGAAAAACTTTTTCAATTTTGCTTTTACCTTTAAGAAACAAAATGTAAAAGATTCATTCTGACTAATATAATTCACGTAGCATTGGAAAGATAAGTTTGATTTGAGTTTATTGTTTATGGTTTTCTGTTTTCTGCAAGTTTGGCGTTTGGTTACTGTGCCTACAACTGCATAGTAGACTTGGTAAAAATTTTGTTCGAAAGTATTTGACCCAGAACTGAAATTTCTATTTTTGAAAAGTTTAAAACAAACTTATATTACATTTTTACCCGATTTTTAGTTTGCGCTTGCATGTATAACGGCTGCGCGCAGACGTCGTCAGGGCGCTCGCGAAGGTAAACTTGTAGGGTTTCAACATCGTCTCCATTCGAGTGTACTGGAGAATCTCGGTCAAGCCAGCTCGTCCAATAAAACTGAAGATCTGAAAACAAATGAACGAAAGTCTCAACCAGTGATTTTTACCCTTCCAACCCGGGCGACCTCCTGTTTCCAATGATATTGGCTTGGGGAAACCCCACGTCTGCGGTTATGTCTTTAGTCAAAGTAGTGGTCAACGTTGTTTGTGCATCTGACCAAGCCCACCTAGAGAAACACTATGGTTATTTAGGTGGACTTGATCTGACGGTTGAAAGAAAGCGCTGTGGCATTCCTTCTGAGGTCCCCATATCTTTCACTGGTTAACCGTTAAGAACCACTGGCGCAATAAGTTTACAGAAATTCTTTTCACCCGCTTTAACTATAATGGCAAACATGTAGGCGTACAGGATTCTTTACCGAACTTGGAAACATTTCCTGTCGCCGTTTCTTTTGCAAGCAAAACAGAAAGATTTTTACAAAATGCTCTTATAATCCGAAAGAGACATAATTTCTAAACAAGTAATTGAAATCGATGCACTGCAAAAAAATAATTGGTTTTTGTACACACGTGTAAAAAGGCCTTACTGTTGATTAAAGCTGCTTATTGCAATATTGCTTGCAGTGTTGCGTTTCCGATAGAATACTAACAATCGGGTCAATCCTATAGTTTTTCTTATCAAAGACAGACTTTAAGAGGTTTCAATCCTTTCACGTGCTTCTAGCTTGTCTTGGGCACTTTTAAACAAGCGTCGAAATAAAAATGTTGACAAACCACCCTTTTCAAGCTTTTGTACTCACTGTGTTTGACATTGGGAAAGCTGCTCATTGTATTCGAACCAGTTGGACACAGAAAACGAATTTTTTTACTGTCGTCTTCTTGAACCGGAAGGGAACCGATCTGAAAAATTGAATTTTCGAATTGTTTATTTACAAACAACCAAGCAACTCAGCCTGTCCAACAAATAAAGAAAAACCTAATTGAACTTTCTGAATGTTTCGCGACATTTACATGAATTAAATGCAGGTGCAAATAAATAAAAAATAAAATTGAATATTTTGTAAATAGCGAACAAATAATTTGTTTACCTGAAACAACAACTCACGGCGCTACCTTGATTTTTTCGAAGAATCAAGACTTTTTTTCTGTATGTAACACTTTTCAAATAACGTTGGATTCAATGCTGATCGAGAAAAGAATGTTGGAAAATGAAAACCGACAATGCTGTGATCTGTCCATCTAATGCAAAGCATCAAACATTAAGCTACGTGAAAGTTTGATGAGTTATTCTTTGGTACGTGAGATACACCGAAGAGCAAGCTAAGATTTTCCAAAAATTTTTATCCTTGAGGATTGGGTATGTGCTTTGCACTGCTGCCCACAATGGATGATGATGCGACAGCTTCATCCGTTACGCTGTCCAACATGGCAGCTGACAAGTCAGCATATCACGATGAAAATATGCATGACTCTAACATCACATGTGACACGGAATCGGTGGACTGGCTAGCGGTCCGCCGAGAACGTAATCAGCCTAAGCAGTGTTGTGACATTCTAGTTCTAGTCACGATCATGCTGATGACTGTCTTGGCTCTATCGCTCTGCCGTCATCGCAAGACAACTTGAAAGCATTATGTCATACATCGTGTCTTTGCAACATCAAAGTTTGCTCTCGCTTTCATTATGTAACTGCGTTCGCACGTGTGCAGCAGTAATGTGAGCGCGAATAGCTATGTCACTCAATGCGTTTGCTTCTTTATTGTAATTGGCCATGAGCACAGACCAAAGGTTCATAAAGTCATCAAAATGTGAAAATAAACAATCACGGTGAACTTGCGGTCAGAAAGCTGTGCTTCTCTGTAAGTCAATCAGAAAATTTGTCTTCTTTTTGCTTAAGTCCGCTGCTCCGGTTTATCCTAATGTTAGTTTCGATGTGTTGATGGCAATTGTCAGCGAGAAACTTTCACCCCACGCTCGAAAGCTATAAAAACCTAGCGTTCGTTGCTCAAAGGAATGTTAAGACTCTTTCCAAATTTATAAAGATACATTTTGGTTCTAATTAGCTTGGGTTTTGTTTGGGAACTACATTATCAAATCACTATTTCGTGGTGGTTGAGACCTGTTGAAAGCTCATTGGACGGAGAAGCTGTGGCACATTATATGTAGATAAGTCTTATTCAAATTGATTCTCTATTCAAACTCTATTTGAATATGATTCATGGACTGACGATGCGTAGTGTTACGTGAAATCGATTTTCTATTAAATATTTGCTGATCGATTCTTTGCTTACCCACATTGTGGAGAGCACTTATTTGAATAAATTCAAAAACAGAACCAAATACTTCCAAATTCTCTCAGGATTTAGGACTTCGCAACAATTTCGAAGAAAGCAAAAGAAAAGGAAGTTCTGCCAAACTATTTCATGATTTTGAACTGAGAGAAATTTCGAAAAATATTAAAAATAGGGACTTTGTTCCCGCAAAATGTGTCTCTATTTTGAAATACTTATCACATTTTTTGCACAACATTTTGTCTACTCTGTCATACGTGACATACATTGTAGTTTTTTAGGGATAGTATGCTTTTGCCGCGCAGAAATGTGTGTGAAAAAAATATAAATTCGGTCGGAAGGTTATCTGTGTCACGGATAAACCATAGGCATCTCTGAAAGGGCGGGGTATGAGTGGCAGGAACCCTAAGGCTAGCTTTTTCATTTCTTATCCGTAACGTAATTGTAGGTGAGCTGTATAGGCGTTAACCAAAAAGTTACCAACAACAACGATTAATCTGATGCAAGTTTTACTCATTTCATTTAATCAGTGGCGGCACCCAGATACAACAAGCTTGTCCGCATTGTCACAGGGATATCTTGTTTTGCTGTTTCTGCGGTTAATTTTCGTTAAGGCGGTCTGAAATTAACTGGTGAATTTTAGGCGTTAAAGTTCGGCATTTCGAATCACTGTTGCTCAACATTTGTGTTTTTCTAGAGGATTTTGGAACATTTTTTGCACAGCTATTTCTTTTAACTGATCATGTATTTACGTCTTTGGAACTTGGTCGAGGCAACGTCTCACTTGGGCAATGTTTTTGATTTTACTGGCCCTTTTGGCCATTTCGCTATTTCTCGTATAATATTTTGTAAATTAATGTGCTTCTTCCTCTTAGCTCCATCACAAATAGGTTCCCTTGCTCGAACCTGAGTATTAGCATATATCATATCCGTCAATCTTGAATAAACAGAAACTGCGACAATATAAAAACTAGATTTGGATGGATACATTTTTTATAATAGCCTATATGTGGAGCTCAATGTTACGAAAGTAAAACAATCCGTCATCTTGATATTGTAAATGTGTGGTTATTTGAAAGCAGACGATCGCTTGTCCTCTTCACCAATTTCTTTTCCATAGTTATACCCTGGTCGTCTCATTATGTCCTGTGCTGTGTCATCCCATGGATAAATGGTTAACAACGCCTGCCAAACCATAACTACCAGATAGTAATTTGCTATTTTTAACGTTGTCCGAAGTAGGCTATATGCAAAAGAGTGTAACAAGCAACGTAAGGCAACAACGATTAAATGACTATTTTGGTGATATGACTTCGGACGTGTTTATTTCACGTCTCGTTGAATTTAGTTTTTCAGAATCCCCAGTCAGTGGCCAGCCATTTTAGGGAATTATGCTCTGGATTCAAACAAAGTAAATGCTATGATTACTTGCAAACGACCTGGAACAATTGGTTCCCACATTAGAAATTAACAAACCTCAGCGCACAGAAATGCTGGTATTGCAGAGCCTGTTTTATCTAAACCATTTGGTCACTGAGTGTGCGCTATGCGGAAATGTTAGTCGCAATCGAACATCGATAGGACTTACTTTCACTTTTTAAACACACCCTGTAAAACGTTTCAACTTAAGCAGCAACTAAATTGCTCTAACTGTGTGATTTACCTAGCAGCTTGCTCCCTTTGTAACAAGCAATATGTAGATCAGACGTTAAATCCATTCTGTACTCGCTGGAATGCACACAGAAGTATGTGGAATTCGTTTGACGCAAATGATGAAGCATCGCTATTAAAATACTTTATAAGCACCATGATTTGACGGAAAAATCACCCATTTCGCAATATTTTGTGGAACAACTTTAAGCTACATCTCCCGATGAATGTAAGGACAAATGGATTCATAGAATCGACGCGGAAATTAAAATCAAAAAGATGCGGTTTTGCCCCATGCCAAATAGTTATACTTTACCTAATTCCGTTCTTCTTGATACTTGCCTTCCCGTGGTACGCTTTGATTTTGGAGATTTCTTATCTATTTTCTGCACGGCTGGAACTTGTTCTTCGATTTTTTGCATTGTTACCGTGCTGCACGTCATCGCTGACGGTAGTTTGACAGGGTAAAGTGCCTATAGCAAGGTCTACGTTTGGAACGGTGTTCGTGCTAATACTTCCGATCCGTAGTTTTTTAGTGGCGTATCAGGTGTGCCGATTGCTTTGTAGAGTTTACGTTTTTACTTTGTGGAACTGATGATGCTCTGTTGAGCGAAAATATTATTCCGGCTATAACAAGGTATGGCCTGATCTTAGCAAAAGGCTACTGCATCTGTGAGACTTATTGTGCAATTATTGATATGGAGCAATTATCGCTACAACACGTGAGCCTTCGGTAGTGGTCAGGAAGATTCTGATGTAACTCAGTAAAACGCTAGAGTAAGGAAAAACTGATCAAATTCAAGAAGCTAAAGTAACAGCAAAAACCGTGGTGTTTACTTCAAGGGTCAACACCTTAATTATGCCGCGATTTTTGTGCTTCAGCAGATGGTTACATGTGACATACTCTTTGATGTCGGTTATAGAAAAAGACTTTGTACAATCATAATTTGACAAAAGCATTGTATCACAAGAATCAGCTTCGGAGCTGGATCAAAACTGACAAGATTCAACACATCAAGTGCATGACTTTCAAAAGCACTTTATTTGAGCGCATTTGTAAAGTTTAGTTAGGATTGGGGTGATTTTCTCCAAAATTGGGGTGATTTGCTGATTCCTAAAAAGGTCACCATTTTACCATTTAATGTCCTCTGATTAACCAATAGATTGAGAGGCAGGCCCGTAACCAAGGTGGGCGAAGCACCCCCTAGAAAAATTTTCTACCACTCTTGGGTGATAGTTTGAAATTTACGACAGAACTGATTGCTTTTTAGTCGATTTTACAATTTGAGATACAGACTCTGAAGTTCTTCCTTGGATCCTGAAGAGCAAAATGCTAAAGAGCGCTTGGAACCAATATTAGAACAAGATGTTTCATAGCTGAAGTATAATCACTTTCAGATTCTATATTTTTCTTGGCGTTGAAAAATAACTGCACCACTTAGTAATATTCTATTTTTTCCCGTCTTCAAATTAAGCGACTTTGTCAGCCCTTGCTCACGTTGGTGGTTTTGTCCCGTCTGATTGCAGCAATTAAGTAGACAGAAAATTGTATGAATTTAAATTGGATCTGAACGTGATGTACCCAAGAAATTTACCTCGAAATCGATCGGATTCGGGCAAGCGCTCAGCTCGTTGTAATTGCGCTGCCTCAGCAAGGAGTTAGAGGTTGAGGTGGATTTGGTTATAACCCACCTTGTCCATCTACCGTCTGAAAGGTGAACGCGTTTCTGTTACTTTTTACGTATTTCACAAAAAATTTTAAAGCTAGTCCAGTTGGCGACATGTTAAAACGAAGTACCACCGCATTTATAGATATCGGAACAAACACGTATCTTAGTAACTACTGCCTGTTGAATTTATTTAGCAAATGCATACTCCTCAGCGAATTGCCCCTAAATAAAACGCACAGTCGGAAAAACAATAAATGTACCTCCACTATATTAAAAATTGAATTCCGTGTCCTTGTTGGAAAAAAGTTCATAGCAAATCTAACTCTTAATTAAAAGGCAGCTTTACTGAAGGAGATAATGAAGAAAAATCATTAGATTCTCACCTTGACGGCCATCAAAATGTTTCCATGCGGTCAGATCCATTTCAGGCAAACTGGAACAAGGCACTCGAGCATTGAAACCTTTGGGTTGCAGCATGGCATTTGGAGACACAGTGCGCATTCCTTCCAGATTGTCGCACATCAAACGACTGAACTTGACCTTGCGCAACTCTCGCAGCTGATCTGAAATTTCGTTATATTAATTCAGTATTGCCACGCTGCTCAGACCACGAGCGTCTCTCACGATGGGCTTCGTGCATTTGCAGCTAGCGTTTTTGCAGCAAATTGGGAAACTTCTACTACTTTCTTATATTTGAGCTTTTGCCCTTTGTAAGCATTTCAGGAGATTTTTGTAGCAAACGGAAAGATATCCATTCTATCTCTTAACTTGTTTTATGTTACAATTCTTCAGTATCTATCAAAAGGAGCCCCAGCAAAGAAGTAGGGATCCTCAGTTCTTACTCAATATCTGAAATCGTTAAATATATATGATAGAAATATTTTTCCGTATCGTACATTCCGCGGCAGGTCTATTTAAAAGAGTAATCCCTTTGAGTTGTTTCACGTATGTTGTAGTCTTTGGTACATATTTTTACAAACTCAGATAGATATAGCAGGAATAACGAACAGATTGCGACATTTCACTGGTTTTCGTGCCGGTAAGCAAGCCACACCCCAAAAGATCTGGTAAAAACCATTGTTATAGCCCAATACATACCAAAGCAAACACCTAATCCATCAGAAAACCAGAACGTTAACAGAAATGAAAGCCAAATAACCGAATAAAATGTAATAACTGCAAGACACAATTGTATTCCTTGGTCAGTGATATAAGTGAAAGTTGCTGTCAAGGTGTTTCATTGCCAGGCCATACGCAGGACCACGCACAAACGAGCTTTCTTTTTTTATAATTTGCTTTTTAGTCCGCAGGAAAGCAGTGCTGCTTAAGACAAACATAAAATGGTCGATCACAGCACACCACGCTTGCCTACGCTGAATTGGCCTGGATTTTCAAACCAGAAACGATCGCCTTTCCTGAGATCGCGAAACTGATAAGCAAACAAGCAAGCGAATGTCGGACCAAGAGCTCCTCCTTCGACTGGGTTCTCCGCAAGACCCCCAACGTAAAGATCTACGTCATCAACGTGTCTGCAAAACACGTTTTTCTGTGAAAAATCCATTGCAGTCGTTCAGGGAACGTTGGTTTTCATTCAATGCGTTACACAAAATGTATGTCAAACATTTAGAAATAATCCAGTAATCCAGTAAACTCAATTTCCGCAATTGAAAGGCCGAAAAGCTCTATAGCAGACGAGCATTGCATCATTGTATTATGCCAGTGTTTCTCACTTGGTGGGCCATGAACCAGGCCATGGTGGTTGGCCACAGCGCAGTTTTCGAGTGGGCTACGGAGTTAAGGCAAAAATATGTTAGAATGCAGTTATCACAGACATCTAGTCACTACCGCGTGTGAACACATTGATTGTGTTCAACAGCAATTTTCTCACTGAATTGCATTTCCTGTAGGATAATTGTTCCTTACTTTGGAATAAATGTATCTTTGAGTATGCTTGTACAAGCGTAATTAACAAGGTAGTGGCCCAAGCAGTTTTTGCTGCAACTTATTTGGGCCACGTAAGTGAAAAACGTGAGAAACACTGTCCTATTCAAAACAATATTGAAACGATTAAGACTTACTTGTATACTGCTTGAAATTTTTGTATTATTGACGCATTGATGTGGTCTGAATATTCGTTCCAAGCTCCTGCCCTTGATAATCCACAAAATTCACGAAATTGGTTGTATGCAGGCAAACCATGCTCCCTTCCTCGCTGGATGTTCATCGCAAACAGATCTTGCCCCACTTTTACAGATGACTCGAACATTCGACTGAAACACCAGCAACTTTTTCTGTAAAGCGTCGTGTCCGAATAGCACTTAAGGCATCACATTGTTCTTATGAAAACTAAGAATTTGATCTCACTTGCTTTTCCAACACTTTCTAAATTTATAAAATACAGCCAGTAATTCAGCAGCAGGAATTTTAAAATATAAGTCGCAACATACATTACGTCTCTGTACAAAGCAGTGATTATATCCTAACAGTCTTCCACTTTCCCAAAACTTGGAAAACATTTTTCGTGATTCCTCTTCACAAATTAGGATCTCTAAATCAAGTTGAAAATTACAGACATATTTAACTTTCTTTCTTTTGTGTAAATATGCTTTGAAAAGTACATCAACACCTTTAGATACATCTTGTAATTGTAATAAAAAAACCTGCCTTTGATCGCAATTCTGGGTTTTGCAAGCATCATTCCACAACTTCCAACCTACTGAAGTTACTCATAAACATCTTGTTGCTAAAGACAGTGACTTTTCATCACGGGTTGTGTTCCAGGATATGTCAAAGGCGTTTGACAATTTTTTTTATTCCGCTCCTCGTTTTAAACTGAGCCAGGTGGGGGTTACTGATTTTCTTCTCAAGAAAGTCATGGACAAATCTGGAAATCACTGCCTTGCGACTTGTTTGCTTTGATTTCTCACCAAATCCGCAGTAAGGTATTTAACTTATTCATTAACAAGCCATGTAACGTGTAGTATTTTCACAGTTATAACCCACACGCAACCGCAATTTTGTCCACATGTCTTTTGGGCCACAGTACGATAGACTCAATATCCATAGCCACTGCAATCGAATGTGCCAATGTGTTGCTGTAAAGACCAAACATCATGGATTGCTTGAATGACCTTCAACTTACACCCCGCAACAGTTCCTACTGACAAATATACAAATTGTTTTGTAAGGTAGGTGAATGAATCATCTCATGTACGACCTTTAGGTCCTTAGATTTCTAAGAGCCAACCTAAATACTCGGGCATCCAGATTTACTTTGATTGTCTACGTTTCTTCCGCGTGTGTGCGTCTGTTTGTTATTACTATTTTTCATTGAGTTGGTTGCTTTATTATATTGTTTCTCTCTTTCTACTGTTGCGAAATACGTCATTGATATTTTCAGGCTGTGGCCTGCCATCATATATATTTTTGATTATAGACATGAAAAATCCACAGTGCAGCAAGTGTGAATTCGTGGGAAGAACTCATGCATTCCTTAAGGCTCTCACCAAGTGCCTCAGGTTTATTACCAGAACTGCAGTGATGTAGATGTCTGTACTTACTTCCGTAAATCTGTGACGAACCGATGGTCAACGCCAAATGCGGGGTCAGAGGTCAGTCCTCTGAAGAGAGCAGCAGACGACTTGTTGACCATCGCTTCCTGTTGGAACAGAGTCTTAAACATAGGCAGGTCTGGTGCTTCTTGCGTGACGTAATCAGGTCCTGGTCGTGAGAAATGATCAGGAACTTGAGTGTGACCATATCTACAATAGTATACACCGAAGTGATAGGCATATTATTGGAAATGAATAAATAGATTCGTTTTTGGTGTGCTGAGGTGACCCATAAAATACACCAGCACCTCAAAAAAACAAAATAAAATGAATTGAGTCAACCGCAGGGAATGATGTTTGACAGTGAAGTTTGTGCTGAATTACAGAATTTAAAACAACATTCATCTGATTATAAATTTTAAAAAGAAACCTTGACCAACGTCACATGCATGCACTGCGCGAAAAATGTGTTTGCACGAATCCTTGTTCTTTGCTTTTTACTGGTGGCTGGTTCCTCTTCGTTCAAATAAAATCAGGACAGCCCGGTGGACATTGAACAGCCAACTTGATTCAAAAATTTTGTATCAAATATTGTTGACCATATGTAGTTAACAACTACACGCCACAAACCAATATGGTACAGAAATATTTTTGCAATAAATCTAACACTTTTGGTAAATGGTAACTATTCTATCTGAAGCGTTTTTGGAAAATAAACTTAATGCTTTCGTTTGCAAATCATTAAAACGCCCGCAATTTTTTTCTACCTCAAAGCGACAGTGGCAAATTCGTTGTAAATACTGGCGTCGACGGAAGCATCGTATCCATAAAAATATCCATTGTTAAGAACCTCGAGATCAGCTTGCTTCATTAGTTTTGCTCCTAAAAGAGGTGGAAGAAACTCTCTGCAAAAAAATTGAGCTCCAGTGTGCTGGGAGCAAAAGGGTCTTCAAACAGAAAAATTTTATCAGGCTTCTCAACCAAATTTGCTTTCAAATGTTATCTATAACTTATACAACAAAAACAAAAGATGCTTGGAGATGGTCTTCAGGGGAAAATTTACTGAGTGAGGCGATGTGCAAACACGACAAATATGAAAACATTAGGTCTACTAGCCGCAATTCAAGACTCAGTTTCTGCTTGACCAGAGGCAACTTCATGAACTGCTACATTTATGTTAAAATATCGGGTCTCTAAAGACGCTACTTCACACTTTTACATCTTCATTCACCTGTAGGTAATGATCTGATGGATGGCAATGTTGATTCGTCTCGCTTCGTTGAACACGGTCTCCGAACTCCATTGTGGGTTCAAGATTTTTAATCTCCTGGCGATTCGGTTGTGCTCTCTGACGAACAGCAGATGAGTAGAAGCCAGCCCCACGTTCTCGTTAACGCGAATATCACCTAATGCAAGGGCAGTTTATACAAGTAACCAAAGAGTTGACGTTTTCGCAAAACATGATCAAGGTTTTAAAGTTTTACCAAAGCAAACATATCGTATCATATTACGCAAACAAAGGCACATCAGTGTTTCCAGCATGTTTGGATGCATCTTTGCCGTTTGTCAGAACTAACCAGAACACATTGTTTATAAAACTGTTGAAGCGTAGTGGACTTATGTGCATAGTGAGACTGCTGGAGTTGGTATCGGATCCAGATCCATAGGCGTAGCCAGGGGGGGACAAAGGGGCCATGCCCCCCCCCAAATTTTTAGAAAACATAGTCATTTTGTGCTTTAAGAGGCGTTTTTTTAAACAAAATAGTGTCATTAGCCTAAAATCAAACATTTTGGCTCTCCCAAAATTTTTTGGGCCCCCAAAAAATTTTGGGCTGGCTACGCCACTGTCCAGATCATGCAAGTGAAGTGGAGCACTTGTCTTTCAGACTTTTCAAAGAAAACATTGGTCTAAGACAAAGGGCGTTCACAGTCCATAACTATTCTCTTCTTGCTTTGATGAATTATCACCCCAGTTGGGTACAAGCAGAGCAGGATGAACTGTCGGATAAATGGCTGTGAATCACCTATTGTTTGCTTATGAAATATGCGTGTTTGATCCCAGTATAAGCGGTCTTGAACACCGTTTGAATATCAGTTACGATTACGCCACTGGTACTAAAATTCTTTTTAATTTGAACAAAGAAGTCAGTGTATTTTCCCTTTTAAAAGTAAAAACAACCTGCAACACCAGTTGCATCCCTGAATGGCGTAAATTTGAAGTTTGCGGACCAAGTTAAATGCCTTTGGTGATAATTGACTTGGTCTGCAAACCTGCAACGTACTTCATGCCTCATGGAAGGATAAAAATGACACTCTACAAGTCTCCGTACTTTCATCCCCGACATCGACACCCACCCTGCCGGAACGGACCTGCCAAAAATAGCCTTGGTCCAACTTAACCGCCTGCGCACCGGTGTCGGAATTTTCCGTTCCTGCTTACACAAACGGGTATTGCCCCTTTTGCGGCTGTGAGTGTGGCGCACAAGAGCAGACCGTTGAGTGTTGACCATGTTGTACTCGGCTGTCCAGTCCATCGAACTCCAACCGCGTGGAGTGCATGGCCTGACGGTTCTGGATGACAAGATAATCGAATGGCTGCTCATCATCTGCCCCGAGATGTAGTGCTGCTAAAGCAGTGGATCGAAAGAACTGCTCATACGAAGAAGAAGAATGGCACTCGTGAGATCGCTATATAATGCTGGAAACACGGTCAGAGACATCTTTGCTCAGTGCTTTAATACAACTAAAAAAATTGTTTTCTGCATGTTTCATGGCAATTATGCCTGCCAATTATGGTGCAAGTGCACATACACACAGTCTAATATTAACCGCGCTGGCGTTGCATACAATGCGTATGAAATTTTGCATTTGCATTTCCAAAAATGTAAGTGTCCGCCCACATCAAGTTGGATATTTCGTTTGAACTTTTGAAGCCTTGATTAGAAATAAGTTGTATGCTTTTGTTCAACGATGTGCATCTTTGCTCAACAATCTATCTGCTAAATTCATTTGTCTGATACACCTTGGAAGTCTCCATTTTTCTCCCAATGCGTAACTCTTCTCTATGACGATGATGGAATGCACTAGTTGCCAGTGCTTTTTCCCGTGTTTGTTCCTCTTGAGCAGGGGTGACCAATCAGTCAGAGACCAAGAGCCATATTTCTCACTGTGCTACCGCAAACACATCATACACATGGGCACGCATGAACATCACCCTATATCTCTTCCTCACTCGCACACATACCTTTATCCGTAAATATCAGACACAAACATGATAATAACAGAAATTTACCAGCCATTTGTTGTTATGCACGTTACTTCCACGCAAACACGGTAACTAACACGTGTGTCGCGAAAATGCGCTCGCGAGGGTGTATGCTTCCGCGCAACGCGGTAACTAACACGCGCGTCGTGTAAATGCGCTCGCGTGTGCTTGCAAAAGCCACAAAGCACGCTTTCACGCAATGCATGTGCAAGTCGCACCCCAACTTTCAAGGCGACCCATTGGCACAAAATTTTGCAACTTATACACGGTTAAATACGGTATTTACGTGAGGGCCGCATGAAACCGGGCAGAACGGCATGCGGCTCGTGAGCTGCGGGTTGGCAAGGCCTACTCTTGAGTATTGATGGCGTGAAATAACTGACACCCGTACCCTGTGATGCACTGTAGCTGATAATTTTTGTACACTTGTTTTCTGAAACTAGCTCGTGTGGTATGGACCGTGTGTCTGAGCCAAACATGTAAATGAAAAAGATTATGCACAAAGAAACAGAATAAATTGCACGAATGGTGTGCGTTATTGGCACTGCAGAATCAATGCTTGTGCTGCAATCTGTTTGAAACAGTTTTGTTTGGTTGAGGGAACTAACAGCCAAAGTAAACAGCCGAGAAATAACTGAAGCTGAAACACTTTCGAAGCTTTGTTTTAGTTGCAACAAGTTTTTTCCCTTCACGTCAATCATCAGCAGCATTTCCGGTTTCATTCTCAAAATTTCTTTTTACACTCTTAGCGCAAATAGAATTCTGTTGCTAGAAAAATTGCTGTGTCATATAAAAATATACCTTATGATTGAATTGTTTGTAATCGCAGAGTATCACTACAATCAATTGCAGACTGACATTTTGATCGTACAGCAATGGTTGTCAAAATGTAGGTAAATTTTCCTTAGGGCGAAATAAACCTTTTGAACAGTTTTGATGGTAGTCGTGACTTTGTGTATTGTAAATATGTTACCAATTACGTGCAGCATTTCAACTGTTTTGAAATTGGCGAAAGGAAAGCCTATCAGCAGTCTATCATCGACCAGATAATGCAAAACGTATCAGCAGTCTCTCATCGGCAAATTGAGATAAAAACTGTCGCAGTCTCTTATTAACAAATCAATATTAAGCTGTTACTTTTTTCACCGCTAATGTTTACATGTGCCTATGAAATTTTCAGAAAATATTTTTTTGAATGTGACAAAGCAGGTGATGAAAAGTTTGTGTTTTTTCTCAACCACATACGACGAATTTGTTACTTGTTTTTAAAACGTCTTTTCAATTTCCCAGCTGTTGTGTACCATGTTTACTAGTAATATATGCAACTTTATCTGATGTGAGTGTCTTCCAAATTTTCGAGATTTCTTTCGACATCGATAGAATGTACTGAAAACAAACACAATGTTCATAAAAGAGAACATTTTCGTCAAACTCTTACCAGCTACAAAACAAGTTGATCCAGGTGGATTAAGATGAGCCATACACGACATTCGTTTTGCAATCTTGAGCGAGACGTTTGATCTATCAGGCAATGCGTCTTTGTTGCTGTGAAACGGACAACCGTTTGCTTTGCCTCCAATTGTCAGCAACTCTCCACTCTCTGTGAGCAAACACGTGAAATGGCGGAGGAAAAGTCTGATACTCAGATATAACAGCTTTTCTTGGTATTTCATGTCGCTGCAATCAGTCTCGAATTGGAAAAGTAAGACAGTGCAAACATCTTTTCCACATGTTAGGTTGGACAACTTTTGCATATATTTTGAAATATCAACACTGCAATTATGTCCTATTGAAGTGTTGCCTGCAAGGTGTGACTGATGAATATTTATGATCAAAATCAACCTTACCAGAGAACCTATGAGTGAGACGTATGTGTGAAACTTCATCTAATAAGGTTGCTAATTGATTATACATGTTCGTATTCAACCAGAACAAAGCGTTTTGGCAATTCGTTCGCATTTACCAGAGTTTTTGTCTCTCAAAGCATCAAGCATTTCTTGGTCTCTCCCGTAAACAGTGGTGGCATCGATGAATGATGTCAGAGAGTTGATTTGCTCGCGGGGAAGATCGTCGCAGCCTTCGACTGTCAATGAACCCTCCAATGGTATGCAAGTCGCTGCTGGCCCGTAGTGGTTGTCCAAAGCAGCGACGGGAATGTTGATGCACGACTTGCTTGGGCTCCTGCAGGTGCAGTTTACGGCTGCACCTTTTTCTTCTGAAAAGGACGACACATACATTCTACTGAAGACCAGCATACAAAGCATGACTTGGTTTGCTTGTTAGCTATTGAAATTGAAATTGAACTTGTTAGCAATTGCTCATGCACGAAGTGCACAAAGAACTCGTTTTAAAAGATCCGAATTGGCTCAAAACTAACAGAAAATAGTGTTTTTCCTGAATTGCACATCTGTTTGTTTATGACCAACTTACAGAGACTGGTGACAAGCACATTATTTTCCTATATTTCTTCTTGAGTTAAACAAGTCAATCCAATGCATCAAATCAAAGTTGATGTAAGAACTTCACTTGGTATACATGCAATTGGAAAAAACATTTTTCATAGTTTTTTGTAAGAGCAGAGTGTGTGAGTACTCGTAAGAACTTTAGTTTTTTGTTGAAAAAGCTCAAACTTAAATGCTATTGATGTGCCTTTCCAAAATAACCGCGGTTGACATTTGGTGGTAAAATGTCGCTTTCGTCATTAGTGATGGTCTTTGTTCACGCAACGTTCACGCGGTGTGGTCCACGAGAATGCAGTAGGTCTGCCATGTTGCTCAGAAGGTACGCACATGCAAATAAAAAACAAAAAACATGACAAGCAAGCGCTTACTTTTTTTGGGAAGCGCGTGCGTCAAGTCGTGCGTGATATACTGGCCGAATTGCACGTGCATCGCGCTCATGCTCGTTGACTTCACCACCCTGTCATCGTTGAGCTCGTTTGACAGAGTTCTGGCTGCTGGCAATTCACCACCGGCGCGAGACTGGCGGAAACTCTGCAGAAGAACGAACTTATAACAGTGGTTCCCAGCGTTTCTCTGACCGTGTACCACTTCTGCATGTCGACAGATGAGCATGTACCCGTAAAAGTTCTTTCTGTGGCATAGGTCGACTTTTTCCCAAATATTTTTTCATGACTAATCATTAGATATATTCAACAAATAAGCATGTAATGATTTTTGAAAATAATCCATTCGCTGATATATGCATCAACATTTGGAAATAAATATTATATAAATATATTTTTCCTTCTATTGCTAACCTTGAATATACGCCTTTTAATAGGCAAATGTATCCCTAGGGATACATGTACCACAGTTTGGGAACTCCGACTTAGAAAAAATAATATTCTCGCTCTTTTTGAAGAGCTATTGGTGAAAACATCAGTTGTTTCTCTATCCGTGCATTTTTCTTAATTACTGCAAATCATCTCGTGTGTTGAGAATTTCATTTCTAGGCTAAGTCGTCGTTTCTAGGCTAAGTTAGTGCCAACTTATTTAAAAGGACACGTCCTTCCATGAACACTCACTGGAAGTTTCATCTATTTTATAATCGCGCGGCATAATATGCTCCTTGGTAGCAGAATAAAACCTTGCCAAGTCTAATCTGTAAGATGAGCCATTCGTTGCTCAAACCGGTGAAGAATCAATCATTACACTGTCCTAATCAAAGCGATGACAGTGACGACGTAAGCAAAACGAAAATGTGTACTGGTTTCTCATTGAAAAAAAAGCAAATTTCACTGTAATGAAGATGATTTATAACAAATTGTTAATATATACCGATTTGTCGAGTTTGATTCAGAGATTACTTATTTATTAGATGTATATCCTATTAAATAAGTATTTTCGTTTGTAAAGGGTAACGTATTTGGTAGTTAATATTGGATAATTACTGAAGGTGATTTTTAGCGATGCTTATTTTATCTTGTAGGTCGTCCCAGAACATCCCAGAACAACGCATGGTTTCTCACCAAAATGAGAAGATATTATAACAAACAGCAGATGCACACCAGACGAATCAAGCTGTTTGTTGCAGCTAATGTTCTTTTCCGCACATTCGCTGTTTTTACAAAATTTAACGTAAAAAGTTGCAATGAAAATTGGACATCACCTTGGTGTAAAATGTGCTGAGCCGCACTTTTACAAATGCACCAAATTAATGCCGTTTGTTAAACGAGAGTTAAGTACAATCAGCATTCACCTTTGATTGAATGATCTGATCTCCACTCAATTGTATGAGCGTTGGTGACATGTCAAAATTTGCAAATCAACAATCCCCGAAAACAACGCAGTCAAGTCTTTCGTTAACAATTTAAGAGACTATTTTTGTCAAACAGTTTTCCCCGGCGAAGCAGAGCATTATTGTTTGAGTGACTCGTTTTGCGTTTTAAGTCGGTGAATTGATGAGTGGAAAGCACCGAATTTTAAACCATCGAAAAGAATCCGCGAACTGAAGCGTTTCAGAGAAATCCATCCAATTGTACAAACAAGTGCTTTGAACGTAGACGTTTCGCAGCAAGATCCTATGATCCACGGCAGTGCATAAACATCTGATAAGCGCTTTACGCATCAATCGTCACTACGAAACAGGCTTTCGATTTTTGACATGGTTTATTGAAATCACGAAGGAAGTAGATAACTTCAGCACTTGAATGTTAGGCGCCTCCGCTGATTTAATGAAAACTTTGAATTTTCTCAAGTTTCAAGTTTTATGTGAGTTTTAGATCAATAAACAATATATTCAATAATCACGTAAAATTTCATTCAAATCTATCTACTGTTTTTCAACTGTTTTCCAGGAGAGTGATTGAATTAAAGCAAAATACTTTGATTCTTACCGATTTGCCATCCCCGTAATCTGGCGGCAAAAGTCTTTTGAACGGAGTTTTCGCTGCACCCGAAAAAGGGTTAATCAGATTGTTGCAAATTCCTTCAATGCTGGGGTACCTGCGAAAACAAACGAAGATTAACGTCGATGTCCTGTAATGTTTTCGTACAGCCTACAATGTCTGTTAATGCCTAAAATGCAGTAGAGATCAGCCAGAGGTCATGTTTTGAAATACCTAGGGCAAGGACACTTTCCCGCAGTGTATTTGATGTAAGCACTGTAGATTGTAAGAGATGTCTGTTAGCTTCAGATAGACTTGGCGTTTGGGCGGCAAGTGGTAAAAAGGTGCACTGTATACTCAAAAACACTTTCAATATTTTCTTTACCATAAAATGAGAAGGCAGATCATAGGATCGAATTTATTGAAAAAGGGGCCATGGTTGTTTCTTCCTGGAGGCGTTCTCCCAAATTGCCCCCACCTGAATTCGCTTCGGTGTTTGCAATGCAAGGGAAAAAGCAGAAAAGGAGACAAAAGGAAGATAACTGTGAATAAATATTCACCGTATTCGCCTTAAGTAAGAGAACTATTGAAACATACAAGTTGAAAGAAATAAAGTTTATCCGAGTTCGTTCCAACGACTTTCTGCAATAACTTGTTACCATTTTTTACGAAACGTCGATGACATCTACGGGCAGTTGGTTTGAGAGAAAAAAAATGTTTTTTAATAGTTGACTTACTTAGAAGTGCTACATTCTGGGGGTTTGAGTTTTGCGATCGCGCAGTCTTTGGTAGTACCGGATGCAGCTCCTATTCCATTGCCTGCGTGAAAACATGTTTGTGAATTTTTGTACGTTAAAAATCTACTACAAGGCAGCACAAATGCTCTGACTTACGTAAAGACGCAACAACTTTGTTTCGCTGGGCAGATGCCAGATGCACCACGATAGTAGATACAAAAATGCACTTCAAAATCATTGTGCAAGTTTCGTCTATAGCTACGTATTTTCTATGGGCGATGGACCTTGCTAAATGCCGTACATACCCAACGTGAAACGAAAAAACTTAATGAAAATGTTGCGCTGTCAAAACATTCCAAAACGTCAATGAGGCCATAAGCGTAGCCAGGGGCCATGTCTACCCCAAATGTTTAGCATGTATAGTCATTTTGTGCTTTGAGAGGCGATATCCCAAACAAAATAGTGTTATTTGCTTAAAATCAAACATTCCCCCAAACATTTTTGGGCTGGCTACGTCACTGAATTAGGCACCAGACAGCATCGTTGTTGATTTGCTTGGCAATGTTCTGCCATGCTCCAAGCATTTTGAGTTTCCCTTCGTTTAATATGTAAAGAAAACGAGGTAAAATCCGCCAGGCTTGCGACACAAAGCAGTGATAGATTTTTGATGCGCTGAAAATATGATTTGTTAATGCTTGTTGAAGATCATGTAAGGATTTCAGTGGAAAGCAAAAAATTTACTCCACGATAAAAAATCTTAATCGCTTTGCCTTCTGTTTAAATTCTCACAAAAAAAAACTTCTTATGCTTCAGTGGATCTTTCGATATTTTTCTTTCAAAGTCATTAACTTCACCCCAGCCGCCCACACTTTAAAAAATGGGACCTAGTCATTTACGCCCAGCGGCATCTTTGTCAAGCAAAAGTAAGCTTATGACACCTTTCGTCTGGTAAACTGAAAGTTGGTGGCATTCTTTACAGCGGTTTTACTTTTAACCTGTTTGTCTTACACGATCCAGCAGCACCTCTTGAAAAACGCTGAGAAACCCTTTTATGAAATCTTTTTTAAGGAAAGATTACAGGCAAGGTACTCTGCAAAATACAGTACATCCTACAACAATTGCATAGGCCTTGCTTCGAATCAGTGCACAACACAATTATCACGAGGACACGTTTGTATCTGGTCAAGTGCCACGTATTTGCTCCTATTTAAATCTCTTCGGAAAGCAGGAAAAACGTGAAAGAAATTTTAGCTGCCACAAAACAGAAAAAAGTAAAAGAAAGCATAAAGAATGAAGAAAAAAGAGACGGCAACACAAGGCAAAATTTGGTCGCGACAGAATGTTGCACTGTACGTCAAGCAACCATGCACCACGTACATCAAGCAATGACGCCCGATTTGCTACAGCCAGTGCGCCTGGCGCGATGCGATGGCTTAATCGACAAAGCTGCCAACTTGCTAATTGTCTGGCTTTATTCGCAGCTGCTGCTGCAACTGGGAACAAAGCACAGCTTTGCCAAATGAGGTATAAATCACTTCACACCGTTTGTCTGTGTAACGTTAAGGGACTTTTTGCTGATTTGTGCAAATTTGCTAAACAAGCAATTTATAACAATATAATTTTTATTTGGTTTTGCGTCAATTTTTCATGTTATTGAAAAAAACGTTTTTGATGCCTTGAATTGTCTCTCAAATTTACAAAAAGTGTGTCAAGGTAATGTAGACATTTTCTCCTGTTAAAGTAAGTATAAACCGTGGCTAATCTAACGTATAGCGAGAAGTTAGCATGCTTAAATATATGTAAAAATGCTTCTTTCGACCAAAGAAAACCATGTCATAGATCCGCAGTAAGGATGGTTTTCTGTTTCTTTTTTTAGTTAGAATACTTTTGCTTTGAAAAACCAAAATAACAACTTTGGAAAAACATAGCACGCTTATTGCAAGGACCGAAATTGCTTTCTTTCGATGTTGATGTAGAATTTTTTTTCCGTTTTTAGTTGGCGCAGCTTATAGTTGGGTCAACAGAAACAAAGTTTTACAACACGAAAGACTTTGGGTTTTACAAAGTTCGATAAATCTATGACCATAAAGCAAAATTTTGATGACGACTGACTTCAGTCAAGAACTACTTGAAAAGTTGCCTTCATTATGCATATATTGGAAAATCACGGAACGTTATTACAAGAATCCTTTAGTATCTCTTTGATGCATGCGTATATCCCATACGACCGCAATCAGGTGGATCCCTTCCCATTACTATACAGTTGATTTATGATTTTGCGAAATCTAGGGTGTACATTGCGCTGCTCGAGTTAAACCACTTTGTCGCCTGAAGCGCCGCCATGATTTTGTACATGGGAGGGACAACGAAATTGTGGATGGGGCAACGACGGCCACTACAAGCTAAAGACCAAAAAAGGTAATCGTAGAGAGTGGCAGAGTTGAACGTAGAGAG
>JGI24022J15233_10000481_pt1 | contig 25588 bp, 18 predicted proteins | sample Ectturendosymbi2_FD_15233 | JGI IMG/M metagenome (IMG submission 15233)
GCTCAAGGCCATGTTAACCCCCTGCTTGACCACGCCCATCCACCGAACTGGGCGTCAGCAAAGCAAGCAAGTGTTTGGAGCAGAAACAACAGCAACAACTCNTCCCTCCCCCAGTTCTTTCAGATGCAGCAACGCTTGATGCAGTGCTTGCTCATGAACGGTGCTGTTGGTTACATGTATTCTCACTCCGCTCAAGTCTTGCAGCAGGTGAGGATTGAACTGTATGTTTTTCAGTCATAAAATGTTTATAACTTGAAAGTGGCACACATATTTTACAAGTTTAGAGGCTCTCAAACCCAGTCCTGGCGCATTTTTAGGTGTCCCGACGTAAGGTTACCTGATTTCTTCCTGACGCACTGAAAAAAGTAGTAATCCCTTTCATGCGATGACATCTGTGAAAAAAATAATTCTGTCAGGAATAAGTTTGTTTACTACTCAGGTCAGTACAAACCAAACCAACCGCTATTCAGTACGACGAATCATATGATTAGCATTGCAACAATGGTTTGAGAGGTTAACTTCTTCTGAAGCACATAAATGAAGATTTGCAAAAATCTAAATGTTTTTCTAAACATCTGTTTACATTTACGTAAACTTAAGATGGTTTCTAATTTGTTAGTAATTTTTGAATAATAAGTAGGAACTGGAAGTTTTCGTATAATGCGTTAAGCTTCAAACGAACATATAATACGACTTTCCAGGTTCGCCCTTCCCGATGATAAATTTTGCTTTCAGTTGAACCCTGCAGTGACCGCAAAGCCAGTATAGGGCCAGTGACTTTCTCCAGTCATAACTTGCCGACCGATAGAGCTAGAGAGCTGATCAAACCCTCTAAAGATGCGGAGTCTTTTAGATTAGATTTTAAAAAAATCGGGAAGTTTTGGATTTTGTTTTTTGTGGCTGACATCACAATGGGGTAGGTCTGACTCACAGAGTTCAACAAAACATTNATTTGTTTACAAGGAGCAAAAGCAATTTTCTTATGCGGTTGACTGCACGCGCAGTTGAAAGTGAATATTGATATATTTTTTTCAATATTTCAAATTTTCAAAAGAGACAAAAAATCAAATTCCTATCCTTTTGTTAAATCATCTTTTCTCATAAACTTTTCAAAATCAGAAAAATGTAGGAATGATAGTTTGAATAAAAACTGATAATACCTGCTTAGTAAGTACAGTAGTAGCTGAGGATGCCATCTCAGCAGGGGAAACTCTGTTACATCAACGCGACTGGTTCTTTGCCGAGAATATTTCGAATTTATGGATGCTGCAAAAATTTGTTGAACAAAACGTCTTGAATAAAGTTCTCAAAAATTATTTTAACCAAAACATTTTAGTGCAAGTCTAACAAATAAATTTGTTGACCAGCATGATGTTTAAATCAATTCAATTCTTTTACGAAATGCGACTAACCTTGCAGTTTGTTGCGGTAGCACGTACGAGAGACCTTTCAAGTGCTCACTACTGCTTTACTTCAAATATAAATAATAAGTATCAATAAATTCCTGAAAAACATAGTTCTTGCTGAGATTTCAACAGGAATGTCAAAAGTCTTTTGTGTTGACATGCAATGATGTATGCTTGTCTAGATGCTGGCTCTGGCTGCTCGTTCTAAGACGTTATCTGCTTTGAAAAGTTTGACGAATGCTTCCCCTGAGAAAGATCTTATTAACGAGAGTGTCGGTGGCAGAACAACGGCAAGTGCTGCAAAGGAAGAATCGCAGAGGGTAAGTTTACATTTGCTCACTGCCTTTATGTGCAACTTGGTAATTGTGTAACGGCCTTAGTAATGTCGGAACTTTTTCACCCAGACGACAAGCAATAAGAATCGCAACTGGTCAACCAAAAGATTGCACAGATTAGGTTTGTGTGTTGCACGGCAGACATTACTATATACATAACAATCTCCACACCTTAACAGCTTCCATACCAATAAATAAAATCCGTGCTGCCCAACACAACTAACTCTACTGGAAAACTCAGTCTTTAATCAATAACAATCATTAATTTTGCTCAGATATTGAAAAGTTCATTTTGGTACAAGAAAAAAGTCTGGTAAACACATTAAATTTTGCTAGTTATTCGGAGTTTTCCTCACAAAATTCAACAGAGGCTCAGAATACAACATGTCGTAAATCTATTTTTTTCTAAGTGTGGTTAAACATGGTTCTTTTGATTTGGATGCACACACCAGCATGATAAGAAGTACGTCCAGCTAAACGCAATTATTGCAGTTCCTTGCCTTTCACCACAAAGAAAATTCTAAACGTGAGCATGGAAAGTGGTAGGTTGCATATGAATTACAGCACATTGTGAAAATCGACCATCACCAGTTGAACCTCGCAATCTGTTGCACAAATTTTCAGGTGCAAACTAACAGAAGTTTACTTCCCCGGGTTTTTATCAAATATCATCTGAAGCTTGCTCCTTAGCTACTGTGAATATTCACGTCTCATGTGCGCTCCTAGTGTCCATTCTTTCGTGTGACTTCTGATCTGGTCTTGGTCTGAACAGGATAAAGTATCGGCATGGCCTCGTGCTCAACGTTTTGGTGACAAAAAAGAAGTGGGTGACACTCTATCAAAAGGAGTATGTGATTCATTACAGTCGACATAATTGGAATGTGGTTCTGCTAAGAAAGGCGCGGCAAATGACAGCGAAGTCGTGATGACAAAAACGTTCAGGTCCCACAAGAAGTAGGGCTGTCCAGTTCTCTCTGCAAAAGAGTTGGAAGGCGACGTTTCCTTGATTGCACCACTGCCACATCGCAAGAGTTGTTTGCAATATACAAATGATGTGAAAAACCTTTACGAACTAAACAACACAGAGGAGGCGTTACGACTTATCAGTGGTGGAGTTGTAAGACTCGACCCATAGAGACTCGTTTCGAAATCCGTTGTGAACAGTTTCTGTCTTGAAGGATGCAGGTCTCTATCTATCTGTCTCAAAAATTGGTATCCATGGTTTTCTAAAATTCCAGTACCTCAACCTGTCCACTGTTGGGTTCATCCTCGGCGAGGATAAAACCAGAAGCTGAAAGCTCGTGATTTCCGATGACGTTTTTCAGTCTTTCACGGAAATTATCGATGAATTTAAAAAAATTCTGGCCGGCAAGTTGCTGCGACACCAAACGTGGAAGGCGGGGTTCAGTCGCGATGCCGACCAAGCAGCTGACAAATTTTCAGGTCTTAATTATTAGTCTCGAACATTCGTTCGTGGTCTTGTCTTTTTTGACAAATAGCAGGTCTAAGTTTGAAGTAAGTTTCTGGGATTTAGGTCTTAATCACCTTTGCTGACATGTACAGCCGAGCACTACTGTGAGCACATAAACACTTGGGCAAAATTGCCTCCAACAACGACATGCGATCATAAAGAATTTCTTACAGATGGCTTCTAATCAGGGTCTGATTATTTTATTTTTATACCTTCAGCAAGCTGCAAAGCATTTGTAGTAAAATTGCATCTGTTGTTACACATGTCCAACTACTTCCCTTCCGTAATTAGCCTTAGCCCCGCCTAAAGCGCCAGGGTCTTAGAATGAAGCCACAGCATCCAATACAATGACCGTACTTAGAAAATGCTGCAAACTACCCTTGTGCGCAGGCCTGGCTGCAACCATGCATTTTCGTGTGCAGTTCCTGATTATCTGCTTCCAAGTACTTTTTACACTGCGCAGTCGAACGAGACAACAAAACTGTTGAAAACATTCATAAAACCCCTGCAATCACCGCGTGCTCAAGACTTGTGACAGATGGGGTTTACAAAAAATCCACCTATCGAGCTACAGATGATGGAGGCTGGAGCTGCTCAGGCACGGAATCGCTTACATTCGACTTTTAAGATAGCGAAACTTCAACAGTCGAAGTGTCCAAGCGTTTGATTGTCACGTTTCTACTTCCTCTGCTGCTTCTGCACTGTACCTCGCATCAGACGGAAATCAACAACTTGTTACCGCTACATGCCTGGCTTTTGATTCAAAGCCCAACATGCGATGTCTACACCAGAGTTGTGTATGATGTGTTGCAAGACTATCCGTATAGAAATCTCAAAGTTCATTGTGTAAGCCAAATATACATCGAGCCGGTTGAAAGCGAAACCACCTGTAGCTTGCTGCAATGAACATCATCTGCAGCTGCACAAAAGAACCTACGTAGCTCGCCATAGGTTGCTACATAAAGATGTTTAGAATTGGGAAAAGCAAGTTGTAAGGTACAGACATAGGCAGAGGGAAAAACGTTTCATGGGGGAAAGTTTTTCACTCTGAAAACTTTGTCACTCTCCGGATTTGCGACGCCGACTATGTTTTGGAGATATAATGGATGAATGGATCTGTTTTGATTGAAATTTGGGAAGCATTGCGTAATATTTTCATAAAATTAAAATAGACACCACAAGAAAGAAAAACTCATCCACGTGTTAAGCACCAAAAATATCAGAGAAACGTTTCCTGCCGGTTGCAAATCTATCTGCTTGTCTCCGTTGTTGCTTTCCACGTTTAATTCAGCAGCTGTTGCAAACTTGTCTGCCCCGACTTTTTTAATATAAAAGTTTAAAATTGCATCTTCTCTGAGTAAATGTGCAATTTGTGAAAAAAACAAAACACAAAATTCGTCGTCATAATCATATTAAATCTCACGTGGGTTTCTGAAAAGGTCACTTTTTGGGTCTTTGGGTTTTTCAATAAGAGATAAATTTGAAGTGAAAAATCCCGCTTGTTGCTTTGATTCCATATCGGCTTTTGCGTCATTCTAGAAAATATTCCTTGAACTGGGCGATATAATATCCTGGAAATTTCTCCGCATTTACAAGATTTTTTTCTCAGGAAAACAACAAAAATGACAGAAGCGCGATGCAGTTCGAACCGTTGGATTTGTCTTGCAAAAAAAAATTGTCGAATGAGTCAAGATTGAAAGTTACTGACAAGCGCCAAATATCTACAGGTGAAGTAATGCTGCAGTTTTACTTGCCCGGCCGTGAAACTTTAAGCTTTTGAATTTAATGAAACAAAATGTTTCGTTCCGGCCAAAAAAAACATGGAATACAACCCATGGAGTTCTGTTTTGACTTCGGAAAGTTTGTTAATGCCTTCCGGAAATTAGAATAATGAATAATGAATTTTCACCCACGTTTAATTAAAGGAAAGTTTGACCAAGTGTTTACTCCAAATTTTTTATTGTGAGCATTGAAAAATGTTTACTGTGATATTGAACACCCAGTTTTATTGAATGGTTAAACACCCAGTTTTCATGTTCTGGCTCTCCAAACGTCTCATTGACTCCTTTCAACAAGGTTAAATGACACCAGATCCTAAAAACTCAATTTGCTTTTGAAACACATGTTGTAAGTTGGTTTTTGCAGAGACTGTGTTGTACGATTAATGCTTTGGCGCTGTGCTTGCGATAAGCTTCAGTTTCCTTGGCAGGTGGTTCACCCGCCAGTAAAATTGGCCAATGCGAACAATCATTATTCATAACTTAGCAAGGTGAGCTAGAAGCTCAAGACATTGACTGCATAATTATTGCAAAATTTTAATGTGCCGTGTTTTACTTGAAAACGCGGCACGTTTCTACGTTTTTACTTGACTTTCCTTCAAAATTTTTCAGGTTGGAAGTTACGTGGTGCTTGCCATTTGGCAGTGGTAGTTCCCGTTGGTAGTCTCGCTTACATAAATATTTTTATACCTACAATATCTCGACTTAAAATTTTTTTCAAGAACACATTGGCCACTATGAGAGCATTCAGAATATTAATACTTACTGAGCATCGATATCATCAGCAATTTCGTTCAACAGAAGTTTCTAGAGTTCTGGTTAACACGAGAAACTGCAGAGCGACAGCATCTTGAAAATAGTAACCATTACCGATCAAACCCCAAGCAAGAATGTGGAAAATACGTAACTGTTTTTCAACAAATCCAAAGAAACTGGACATTCGCCCAACATGCTGGTACCGATGCCACAATTTTGCTTACAAGCGAATTAAATCGATCAATTAGTCGGAACTTTGTGCTCGGAACATGAGAAGATATATGAAATGTTGCTATTTTGCCTTCATACGATTTTTTCTCCCCCAATCACTACCAGGTTAGTTTTTAAAAATTTTCAACCGCGCAGCAGACAACTCGGGCAAAAGTTTAAACTGGAGTTGGTCAGAAATAACTTCAAGCGAAATACCAGGTTATCAAGTTTCTCCTACACTGCTGACACCTTAACTCTTTACGATCTGTGGTGCTTTGTCAGTTATTTTTTGTCACAATGTTCTTCATTACTTCGTTGATGCGTGACATACAGTAATTGTAAAAAAAGTTGTTTGTTGTTAATTTTGTAGAAAAGAGCATGTCGTCTTCTCGAACGCGACAAACCAAAGATGTACAGGAGCAGGTGTGTATTAAGTGGTCGTGCTGTCGTCACAGCTATCATCACTGCTGTCGTCACAGATGTCGTCACTGCAAAGCCAAGGCCGCTTTCGTGTTGTCACTTCTCAAATCGCCAAAATCAAATTGTTTACTTTGTTTTGAGTGACATGTGTGAATGCAATTAGAATAAATTGCAACACAAAAAGTATGGCATGTCTTTATACTTGCGTACATCATGTTGCTGCGGCATTTGCTTCTGTTGTGTGTACAGCGTGTTGCCATGAGGAGCAAATTACTCTTTTCAAAACTTTTAGAGAAAAGGCAATTTCACTTAGCATGAAGCTATTTAATAAAGCTAAACAGTGTATAAGTGAACGAAATTTCTTGTAACATGATTTTTTGTAATTTCGGTGTCTGTATTTTTTCAAAACGCTGAAATGCTGATATGGATAAGATTCTTGGCCAAAGGTATGAAAAGCAAGCGTGAATAATGTCTGTGGTAACGACAAGAATAACGTCCATTGTACATTTCTTTAGAAATCGTTGCCAGTCTCAAATTCATCCGATTTGCTTCCGAATGGCGACAACTTGTTTCCCTTTGAAGGGCAACATCATTCTTCGCGAATGGAACTGACTCGTACGCCGCTGTAAGTGCTTGTCCAAATCATCAGTATAAAAATCATGTCAAGTTGTCATTTCTTTCCTGATGCTTGAGTCGTTGTTTAAGAACTTTGGAATCGCTTTCTTTTCTTTCCATTAGTAGAAGGCATTTTTCTGAGTTTGTTTTGGCGAAGACACTTTCTCTTTGCTTCAACAATCCTTGTTCGCTCTGTGTCATATGTGTTATGTAGTGTCATGTATTATCAGTCGTTAAGCAAAAAATAATATTTTTCTCATAATGGCCACTCCTCCTGCAGGTTTTTGTTAAATTGTTGCATGTAATGCAGATAACAGATCACCTACTACAGTATGGGTTTGTAACTACATCATAGGACGTACAGTGCAAACCACTTCGGTGTTTGGGTTTGTGAAAGTTTAATAATTTTAATATAGCTCTACCTTGTTGTCAAGCAGTGCCTTTTAACAAAAGTTTAACATTCCTTTTTTTTTTGAAAAATTTTCCTGAATGTCGCGTTTTCGCATAGACTTCATTGAGAGAGCTACATTTATAAGGTCTGCTTATCCTATTAAGCTGTAATTTCAGCTTTTAGATTGCACTTCTGAAACAACCATACAGTTGTGTTAATAATTTACAGGAATGTGGAAAGCGCATACAATCAACATTTGCAGGTTAGTTAGTCCACGTGTTTCTCGAAGCGTTTGTTTGGTTAACAGTGGAACATTAAGTTTTAAGGTGTTGTTTTAGACACAAGTGTTGTTTATCAACAAGTGTAGATATTGCCGGTTACCACTGGATTTGAACCTCAGCTAAACTTTTGCCAACGTGAGTTTCTCAAACCTAAACACAATTTTGAGGTTGTTCAAATTACTGCGATAGAGAACAACGGTGAATCTTTCCTGCGCAAGCCTTTTAAGCTCGTCAGAAACTTGTTCAAATGACTATGTTTTTCAAGATGTTCCGAAAGATTGAAGTTTAAAACGCGAGAGTTATAAACAAATTTGAGCATTGAGATTGTGACCAGAGGTTTACTGAATATTATGGCTGAAACAAATGATTACCTTATGTAGAACTGAAAAGGGACTTTAATTATAGTTTTCGATACTTTTGCACGGTCACATTTATTCACAACTTCTCGTTTATACGCAGAGCATCTGAAATTTCCGATTTGAACATAATTTTCATTATACCTTGGCTTGTTCGCTACACTTAGTTAGTCCTCTGTTTAACGCTAAGCCATAAAGAAAATTTCCCGACGATGTGTCGAACCACCATGAAGCTCTATGCTTCCTCGTTTTCTTTCTTTATATCTGAATTTTTAGTCTTAGCTAAAGTATATTGTCATCAGTTCAGCGAGGCATCAACTCTTAGCTGTAAACATTGATCAGGAATAGACTGGATTTTGTGTTTACTATGATCACTATAAGTTCAGTTATTGGTTCAAGTCGCGAACATGTGAACTTGCAATGAAGAAAAATTAATCTTTATTTAAGTTTCTTTTAACATTTGCAGCGCATTTATGCTAAACGCTGTCGACAAACTGGTGATCCAACTGCGCGTGTCAAACACATGAAATATGTGAAAATTACTGGTCATATTTGTGGTGACGTTACTCTTGATATTTTTTCATATTTTGCAGAGACTTTTATGTGGCACGCCATGTTCATACCAAGATAGACGCAGGGTCTCACTACCTTCTGATCTTGTCAATAAATCAGGTTGGATGAGAATGTTTTCTGACTGTCAATGCCTTGTAAGCCTACTGACGCAATAATTCAGTTCTAGAATCTAGATCAGCGGTTATTAATATTTTTAATATCGTTACTCTTGAGAAAAACCTGATGGATTTCACTTACCCCTTTAAAAAATATAAAATTACAGCTTGCAATGATTATAAATAAAGCAACACAAAATGACGTCTTAATTTGCATTAAAATGTCCGTAAGAACGGTGAACAACCCACAGTCACACAGTGAACATTTTTCGGTTTCTCTTGACGTTAACGATTTTCAAGTACATTTACATGTTGTAGGTCGTCCAGCAGCGGGCAAGCATCTTTTGTTTGACACCGTCATCGGCCGGTCCAATCTACCTGTCCCAAGCATGCGCTACATGACCGAAGCAGGTCGACCGGCTGCAGCAGGTGTGGCGCCCACAGGCATGCAAGATCGTGAGGGGAAGTCCCCTGACTTGCCGTACAAATGCGACATTTGCGAAAAGTGTTTCCAAAAGCACAGCTCACTAACTCGCCACAAATACGAGCATACAGGTGAGTGATAAGGACGCGTAAGTGTTCGTAGCGATTCATAAGCACCGAAGACTGGATGGCACGCCTGCTCTATTAGGTGCTGTAGAATGCAAAGATCGGAACAGTATATTGGGTTTCTGTTCATCCCAGTCCAGCCAGGTTTTCGAGATCACTGGCCACACCAAGACGATCTCATGTTCTTAAACCTTCTGGCCTGAAAGGGTCAACCGTTACAGGGGAGCTATTTTGAATGAAAAACAAAAAGTGAGACGTGGATCACGAAATAAAAAAGTACAATCCTCGTTTCGGAGAATTCACGATAAGACTTTTCGTATGTAAACTTTAAATATCAAACATTTACCGTTTTCATGAACAACAGCATAAACATATCGGCTTGTTGGAAGTTACGAATTACCGTAAAACAACGCTTTTTCTACGATTCTGTTAACATTAATACTCTGTTAGATTGGGCTCGATCTTTCACATTTAAGCTTTTACATCAGCACTAAGAAATAATTTGTTTCTTGGACAATGGCTGACATTTTTTTCATTTGTTTCAAATTTGTTTGCGCAATACTTTGCTTATTGCATAGATGTGTGATTGAGCATTTATGGCTGCAAATAATTTTTGAGAGATTTTGGGACTATGCAAAAATGTCTATGCTGATATGAACGGGTCTCTCAAGAAAAGCTCTGGGAAGTGTTGTGAGAGTGCGGTGCTGACGACCGTCTGTTACTGGCCGTCAAGTCATTGCATTCCTGCTCAAAAGTTTGTGTCGGTGTCAGCGAAGTTAAATCACAACCGTTCACCTTAGGTGTGGGACTTTGACAAGGGTGTGTGCTGTCATCACTCCTGTTAATAGTATGAATTGGATAGATAGTCACATCCGAGTCAACATCAACCGTTTGCTTTTTGCGGACGATTTGTTACTGCGTGCATCTTCTGAATTGGCCTTCAACGTGCGTTTGATTGGTTTTCAGCTGCGTTCGATTAAGCGGAAATGAAAATTAGCACTGAAAATACCTAGCTATTATGTCTCTCCAGAAATCCAGGTCAGTGTATCCAGGGGTCTGAAACTCAAATTGCTCCGTGGGCCACATGAGGACTTAAAAGGTAACCCGCGGGCCGCATTATGACGCGGACGCAACAGTAGAGGTACCTGAACTTATTAGAAACAGCTTTTACGTCTTATTTCCTGCGAAAGGTATCATGAATTGCATGAAAATCATTTCTAGCCGTCTCTACGTTCGTATTAATCAGTTCTAGCCGTCTAAGGAATTTGTTCACTCGCTAGCTGAGCACTTTAACACCGGTGAATAAACTAAATAACGTAAATGTTATTCATTTCATTCACTTTCATGCTCGCTTTTCCTCTAGGGAGGGTCGCGGGGCAACATCCATAGGCGGACGTGGACGACCTCACAGTCAACAGCAATTTCAGATAGTTCTGCTGGCTCCACACCAAGACGAGACCAAGCAAGGTCGGAGATTCAGTTACTCCACATAGACCTTGGACGACCTCTGGGCCGCTTTCCCGTGGACTTAGCCAGCAGGACTTGCCTCGCCAGTCTTACGTGGGTGGTTCTGGATACATGGCCGAACTAACGTAGTTGTGATCTGTCAATTCGGAGAAGTGGTTCAACATTCAGGGCTCTGCTAATTTCACAGCTGCGCACTTTGTTGCAAAGTGTCACACCAGGGGAGTAACGAGTGTCCCGGGAGCCGAATCACTGGGTGGCGCCGAAAGGTCCCAACAATGTCGCAAGCGTTTTCGTCAATACAGTACATTTACTCCCGAAAGATTATAGGTTCGAACATGGAGGATCCAAACTTGCTTCTTGGCCCGGATGCCATCTAACCTCGATGCACCGCTGTGTCGCACCGTGGATTCTTCGTGAAAATCCCATCTCTGGCGCTTGCACCTGACTTAATCTTCTTTCGGTCATTACCCAAGATTCAGAACCATAGGTGAGGATCGGAACAAAGATCGATTTAAAAACTGACAGCTTTGTGGTGTTTGAAAGCTCCCGTTTTGTGGACACAGAGCGATAAAGCTCATCCAGAAATACGTTTGCTTCGCCAATCTGTGTATCAGTCTCCTTGCTCCACCTTCCGTCACTCGCAAATACAACCCCTTGGTGTTTGAACTTCTCCACCTGCTGCAGTGTGTTGCCGCTCACTTGCAGCATACGCTGCATACATACACTGCCTTGGTTTTGTAGAGAGACATAGAGTAGTACCTCGGTATTTTCAGTGTTGATTTTCATTCCGGCTCGGTCGCACGCAGCTGAAAACCGATCGAGCGCATGCTGAAGACTGTTGAGATAATGCTAGCAGTACCAAATCGTCTGCAGAAAGCAAACGGTTGATCCTGCAACTGCCAACTGTGACACCCTCATCTACTCGGCTGTGACTGTCTATCCCAGTGGTTCCCAATATTTTCTGATGCACTCCTCCCTTTGCACATTTTGGAGCGTTGTATTCCTCCCCTATGGAACGTTCATTCCTCTCCTGTTCGAGTTCGTAGGCTGGTATTTGCTACAATTGGAACTATCGTCTTTATTAACGCCAATAACTTGATTAATACAAGTGGGACAAAAACTATTTGTTGTCAAAATGGCGTTAAAGTTTGTGAAGAAAAACGTGTGATAGTTGCAAATATAAAGTGAAGTATCTAGTTGAAATGGCCAATGTCAGCTTAAAAAAGAAGTACAACACTTACGACGAATAGGCAACTCAGATATAAAGCGGAAATTCCTCCCCTGAACGCATAAAATTCCAACCTAGGGAGGAATTCCTCCCCGGTTGAGAACCACTGGTCGATCCAATTCATGTCGACCACGTCTGCACAACATACGGTCCGCGAAAGCATTTCTTGCGGCCCGCGAGAACTTTCTCATTTGTAGAAAATGTTGCAAAAGCTCGACCTCGAATAAGTAATTGTTCCAGAATATCTTCCATACTACAAAGAAACTTCCACATCGAAATGAAATTCCACTTTGCGGCCCGCGGCAAATTTTTGTTGATAATTTGGCCTTTCGAGCTTTCTGAGTTGTGCAGGCCTGATGTAGACTATGAAAAAGAGCGATGATAGCACACACTCTTGTCGGAGTCCAACAGCAACGGCCAACGATCATGATTTAACTCTCTTGACACGGACACAAACTTCTGATTAGGAATACAGTGACTTGACGGCCAATAACAGGCGGCCGTTAACACCATACTCCCGGAACACTCCACAACAAATCTTTTCACGAGGAACCCAGTCGTATGCTTTCTCAGGTCGACAAAGCATGTGTAGACGTCTTTGGCATACTCTCAAAATTTCTCAAAAATTTGCTGGAGAGTGAAATTTGGTTTGTAGTGCTACGGCCGGGACGAAAACCGCACTGGATATCATTCAGCCTTGATTCAATTATTTCACGGCATCTTTTTTCAAGGCACTTGACAATGTAAATGTTAATTTTTTGAAAATTCCCAAAAGGCCCTCGTGGGCCACATGCGGCCCGCGTGTTTGAGACCCGTGGCTGGTGTATACCCAAAGTAAGCAGTAATACCCTGCAGCAGGTGGAGCAGTTCAAGTGCATTGAGGTGGTATTCACTATAGTGACAGAAGTCAGAACAAGGAAATCGACACACGGATTGGTAAAGCAAGCACAAAATTACATGAGCTTTGTCGTTCCTTAGTCACAAAACGACAGCTGTCAAACACCGCAAAAGTTTCCGTTTTTAAACCGGTCTTTGCTCCGATATCCACATGTCTTCATGAATCTTGGGTAATGATGACTGAAAGAGGCAAATCTTAAGTACAAGCGGTAGAGATGGGATTTTTGCGAAAAGTTTACGTCATAATACTTCGCGACAAAGTGCGCAGGTGCGAAACTCGTAAAGACCTGAATGTTGAGTTCTGATCTGAATCGAGAGATCCCAGCTACGATGTTTGGGCCACGCGATAAAAATGACCGCGAAAAGATTGGCGAAGCAATCCCTGCTGGCTAGATCAACGGGAAAGTGGCCTAGGGGTCGACCAAGGACCAGGCGGAGTGACCACATCTCCGACCTTGTTTGGTCTCGTCGTGGTGTGGAGCCAGCAGAACTATCAGGGATTGCTGAAAATCGTGAGGTATTTCGAGATCTCCTAGCACGACCCTCCCGATGGAAAATTGGTTGTGAAAATTAATGAATGAACGTATTTCAACACTTAAATCAAAGCCACGGTAATCGCAAGTACTTTGAGAAGTTTGAAACAATGCACCAAAGTCTTTTATTACATCAAAGTTCATGAAGCGTGGCGGCATTGTCTGAATATTGAGGAACTACATGCTTTTCATGCATTCAGACGAGCAGATGGTTTTCATGCATTCAGACGAGCAGATCGTAAATAAATGCATTTCTACTGTATTTAGGTTAGCCATCAATGTTGTGAAACGTCATGAACATCTTTGCCACCTACACCATCATCTGTGGTCTTCAAAACTATCTTACAGTGTTGAAGTTAAGAAAACGTTTTCAAGAATTTTTTGTCTGCTTTTCCTGGTATTTATTTCATGTACGTATTTCACTCAGACACGTGCAAATAAACGTGGTCACTATCATACGTGCAAATAAACGAGATCGGTAACTTGCCGATAGTATCCTTGCTTACCCCCAGTGTGGAGAGTACTTATTTGAATATAGATATGCGTAAGTTTGAATCTTCGCAAAAAGATGAAAGCAGAGCCCAGTCGGCTGATCCCTCGAAAGCTTCCAGCAAAACCTAGAGCTTTTAAGTCCCGTATCTTTGTGATGAAAAATTGGTTCGCACATATTAAGCTATTTCAAATGAAGCTTTGTCCACGTATATCTTGGACTTATCATTTCATGGCTGTCGAGGGCTGTTTATGAAATACGTGTGGGTAGTTTAACCTCAAGAAGAACATTGTCAGTACGTTTGATGTCTTCTTTATTCGTGGCTTTGAAATAACTTTACGATCAGATAAAATTTCCACGTACCTGTTGGAACTCATAGCAATCCTAAATAAAAACTTGAATGTCAGCGTTGTCATGCATTGTCGCTTAGAAAAGCATTAATGTTTTTGTCAGTTACTTTCGTATGTCACAAATATCCGGAAATACATGAAAACACTTGTTGGTGAAATGCTACACCCTCGTGAAGTCTTCCACCGAGGGTGTGAGGATCACCATTAAATTGTTTCAGCCAAATCAAGCATTTCAAAACTGTAGGCCTTGCAACCAGTTGGCTGCAGATTCCAGCTTCAGTAAATTACTCTCGGATCTGAAAGTGACTCTGTCTACGATTACGCGGAGCAGGATTAGAGATTTTGTCGCTTGGCTTAATGCTAATGGCGCTTGTTTTTCTTTTCAGGCAAGCGACCACACCACTGTAATGAATGTGGCAAGTCTTTTAAGCACAAGCACCATTTGATCGAACACCAGCGCCTCCACAGCGGGGAGAAACCTTACCAATGCAACAAATGTGGCAAAAGGTTCTCTCATTCAGGTCAGCGAATACCTTGAGGCGCTTTGCAATTTTCAGATCATTGCTATGATTTTCGAAATGTAACGCTGGAATTTCGCAGGCTCTTATTCCCAACACATGAATCATCGGTACGCCTACTGCAAGCCAAGTGATGTGGCCGTTCAAGGTTTAAGACAAAACATGAAGCGAAACTCGAGCGCTTGCACTTCCTTGAGCATGCACATGCCCAGCAAACCCAAGAAAAGAAGTAAGAGATTTGTAACAACCGCTTTAGACTACGCTTACGCAAGTTGATATACATTTGAATCTGTTCTGAATTTTCTGTGGAAAAAATTTCGAGCTGCTCCTAAGGTCAGTAGAAACAGGCAACTCGCATTCCTCTATTACCTCTTTGTGGCGTCTGCCATCAATCACAACAAAATGTTCACTTTGTCCCTAACTTGATCAAACTAATAAATTAACACATTTTCTGCCAATGTCCAAAGACTGCGTTTTCTGTATCTTCCTATCTTCACCAATTGCATATTTTTACTTGCTTTTAACCTGGAAGGCTTGGAAGAAGCAATAAGTAAAACTCGAGTAGTCTCGATGTGAGTTAAGGTTACAGAAGTCCTGTCTCGATTAATTGAGTGAAAACATGGCATCAATCAAAGTCGCACAGAAGCACTGCTGCGCAAACAAGCGAAGGCTGTAGGAAATCATTAATTGTCTGAAGTCGTCATTGGCCATACGCTTTCATTGTTGAAGCCTGTCGCTAAACCGTACGTCAGGCAGTACAAACTCTTGTGGTATAACCTGAGTTTGGAAATTTACGCCGAATTGTTTGGATTAACGTGGTTTTGTGAAATATGCGCCAATTCCAGTAAGATTCGACTGGAGTCGAAATTTCGGTCCAGTTAAAAATGACCCAACGCAGGATGCATGTCATGCCAGTGTCTTGTTTTAACCGTAGGCGGAGCCATTTTTGTGATCAGGTTTTCATCAGATTTCGGTTCTTCAAAGGTTTTGGCATCAACCACTAACGTTTGGTAGAAAGTAGAAAATGAAAAAAATGTGTGTATTAATGCCGTGATTTTTCCAGTAGAACCTGCTCACTCGTAAAAGGTATGTCCTTAAACCATGTAATTGTGAATGTAATATTAACAGGATCTACTCTTACTTCAATACCACACCCCTCACCGCTACAGCTGGACTGCCCAACGCTCCAGTGGTCTCCAATGACCAGCACTTCTACTGCAGATATTTACCCTTCCCAACAGAACGATGAATTTCTCTCACAGCCAAAAATATCATCAGGATCTTACCATGATCACAACGAGACACGGAGCGGCATAAGTGGCTTGCAAGCGTCCAGTCAAACCCTCCAGCTCTTGAAACAGACCTCTGGTGAATTTTATGAAGAGTTTCATTCGGCTTCGGATATTAAATCTGAAACGTCAAAGAACAGTGCAAGGGAAGTTGTTCGCCAATCTGAGACGCATGGAGGGGGGCTGGTAACAGAGGAGGAAAGATTTTCCGCAAACGGTTCTTGTTCAAGGTTTAAAGAATCCGTAATGAGAGCAGGAGGAAAAGATAAAGCAGAAATAACCGAACAGCTTAATTCGAAGTTATTAAACACTTTTCGCTTAAAGCAAAGTAAAGAGACCGATGACGCATATCTTCCGCTTTCTCCATCTACTTCTCACTCGACCCCGGACCAATCACCAGCTTCTCCCACATCTCCCCATCTATGCGAACAAACCTTGCTCTCAGCCAACTCACCGTTGACAAAGTCGCCAACAAACTGTCATAGCAACAGACATACCATAATTGCTAAACATTATTAGCAATGCATTTTTTCCTACGTTACCGAGCCTTGTTTCCTTGCATCTCGAAATTAGGCATATTGAAGTAACTCGGTAAACTGTTTGCAGCGCAAAACCGTCTGAGAAAACTTTGGTTCACCCGCTTCATTGCACTTCGCAGGAGTGCTCATCACCAAAGCACAAGTCGCTGCATCAGAATATTGTTCCATCTTTCATTTGCCATGTGCAAACACCACCAGGTTGTAAATGCCTCACCTTGTCAAAAATTATCAAAAAGACGTTGCATTCTGTCTTTTTGTCTAAATCGTATGTGATTCACAAAACAGATCCGCTCAAATACTTTCAGCCACGATACCATAATCTGGGCAACTTCTTACTTCGAGCAACGCTTGTTTTTTCAATTACCTGCATGAACCACTGTGCTCACCAGCCTGGCAAAACCTTTATCGTTTCGTTCCATTGCGCAAGAGCGCCTTACGCACATCACTGCAAATAGAAGAAAAAAATCTGAAGGGATTTCTTGCATTGCCTCTTGAAAGCACTGACGCAATTTTCATGCTGCCAATGTTGTTGCCAGCGACACACGCCTTTTCGCTGCGCGCGCAAGTTTTTTTCATTTGATGACGGTATTACTTTTTTTAGTCATTTCGTCACAGTCCGCACAGTGTGTCTGAGACATATCACCGCACGCGCCATTTGTTTTGTTTACTTTGCCTTTACATTAGCTTACTGTTACTTGCAAACCGTAGCCAGTTGTATAGTTTTTCCTGCACATCCAACGCATGGGAGACGCATCGCTGTGTTTTAGCTGTTGGGAGGGGGACTCATTCAACGAAAGACCAAAAATATCATCACTATCTACGAATGTGGAATACCAACTTGATAGCGAGTCTGGCACCACCGGCCCCATTGATGACAAGCCTGGCCGCAGGTGGTGCTTGGCTTAAGTCAGGGGTCTCCAAACTACGGCCCGCTGGCCAAATGCGGCCCGCGAAGCCATTTTGTCAAATGATGGCAAAACTTACCAAAATTTTCTTGATTTGGTAGAATACAACATATCTCAAAATAGTCACATTACATAAGACGTCCGGCCCTCGATATGTTCTGCAATAGCTTATGTGGCCCTCGGACAAAAATGTTTGGAGACCCTGACTTAAATGATGATCATCTGTTGGAGAACGATGAGTGTAATTCACTTGCTGCTTCACTTAGTTTCATTAAACTATTGCAATTTCAAACTTTTTGCTTGTACAGCTTGCTTTGTTTAGCCTGAATCGTTTGTTGACGCGGTTTCTGGCAATAACACATACGAGTGTTCATAGTTGATGTTTGTTGTGCATGCTTGAAGCAAACCATATGCGTGTGTCATTTGAGAAACGCATTGTATCATTTACTTGCAAAGTATCACGCATGGGGCTTATGCCAATTAAACGAATAAAACTTTAGCTGATGCTCATGCGCGTTTTTCTGTACAAATCAGATATATTAATATTGAACAAAATCGTTTTCGGTACTTGAAAAGGAAGCTGCCACAATATAGCTGAAAGAATGCAGTCTTTCAATTTTTTCCTAAATGTTCTGTTTTTTCACCGTGGCCAAGAAAAAATAAGACCTTTAATATTTGCACAAAATTACAATATCCATTTTGCTTGCAAACTACGTAAATGAGAACGAAGTAATATGGGTCATGACAGATTACAATAACTCGCTTTACAAAAATTATTGCTAAGTGCAACCCAGCGCAGTAAAACGCTATTTTTGCTTTCAAGATTGAAGGTTTCATAACAAACTGGGCTGTTCTAAAAGTAGGATCAACTTGGCGTTTCTTTTATCATCGACTAATCTAGATGAACAAGATTTGATTGCAGTGATGCCCAATACCCCTTGCTATTGTGTGGATGATGGTGATCTGCAAAGTCGGTTACTCATTCATATTGGCGTGGTGCTGAACAACGGTGCGTATCAGAAAGTAGGGGTTGTGCTACAAGGGTTATGCAATCTGCTCAAAAGGGGCGGCGGATAGACATGTTGGCTTGACTTTTACAAAGGGATGACACGGGTTCGATGAAGGCGTACCACTTACATTACAATTGATTGCTTAACGTATTGGCGATCATTTAACCTTGGAACGGTCTTTTTGCATTATTTCTAATAAGATGGACATGCCAAAATGCACCGACAGTCGCTGTCAAGTGATAGCAGAATTTTCATATTTCGTCAATACCACCAGCTCCAAACTATTGCATGGCTCTCTGTGAAGTAAACCTGCGTCATAAAATCTCAATTTGCGTAAACCAGATTTGAACTAATTTTCAAATGATATTGCTTTTTCAAACCAAAATAATCCAAAAACATTCCCGTCATATTCACTCATAACGCATTGTATCCTTAGACTGTGGGCACCAATCTCTTGTGCGCGTAATATGTACAGTAGAATTTGCCTAATTCGTCACCTCAAGGGGATTATAGAAAAAAGTGACGAATTAGGTGAAATGACGAATTATGCAAACAGGTGAAAACTCTATCATAGAAGCTCGTATACTATATCATAGTAACACGTATACACACATAGTGCTCTTATTTGCAGTAAAATACAAGTTTATGACGTTATGGTTGAATACAACAATTAATTCCTCTGCTCCATCTGGACTCCTCCATTTATTCAAGCACCTTTGAAATATTTAACAACTTTTCCGCATTCTCTCAATGGGGAGTCAGGTCACGCTTCGCACTCGTGCATAAATTCGATAAACAAATTTCGAGGCGCAGCAATTCTCAGGTAAAGATCCTTAATTTGTTTGAATTCCCACACGTACTACCTGCTTAGACATCTAAGGCGAAACTGCAAATGACGAAATAGACGAACAAAACGCTTCTCAGGGATAGAAAGAGGTGACGAATTAGGCGAACAGAAATGTACACAAAAGATAAGGTTTCTGCCGGGACCGACGAAAAAGTGCCGAATAGCGAATTTACGAATTACACGATGACGAGCTACACGAGTTCTACTGTATTTGGAAGTACGCAGCATTTATAACTTTTACTGCGTACGCGACCACCCCGAACTTCCTTGCTGCACATCGATCGATGTTTCATTAATTACTTTGCTTTATTGTCAAAGAGATGTTTGCATCAGGATAGGTTTGCTTTATCAACAAGTTTAGGCGCTCAGCAAAATTTTGAAGATTTATGACGAACTAGAAAAATGCAGTAATATGGCGGGTGGTCTCTTGTATCTTAGACCCAGTGTTGAGTTTAAAGGGAGGCGAGCGAGGCACTTGCCTCGGGCCCCCCTTTATAGGGGACCCGCTTGAGGTGTTTCGCTCACAGATTTTCATCATTTTCGGTGAAAAACCTATCGGTTCATATAATGTTTTCCGATGCACATCATCATTATGTATTCTGTGCTGCTTTCAAAGGGACCCCCCAAAACAAGTGTACTGTGCAAGTACTCTGCTTTCAAAGGGCGCCCAACAGCAACTGCAATGTGCAGTTACTCTAATTTCAAAAGAGCACCCAATAGCAACTGCATTGTGCTGGTACTCTGATTGCAAAAGGGCCCCTAACGGCAACTGCAAAGGCAAAAGATTAGCAAACTATGACACAGATGTACATATTACGATTGTATAAAATACACAGCATTCAGGGCAAAATGCTTATTTGCAAACAAACCAGGCTCGCGCCAGACTTGCGTTGCATAGGTGTAGGCATGGGCGCAATTTTGTTGTAAAATGTGGGGGGACATGTTGGTATGAAACCAATATATTACGATACCGAAAGAGAAAATGTAGGGGACATGGCATATTATATTCCACTATCTGAAAAAGTGGGGGGGACACGTACCCCGTGTCCAACACCTAATTGCGCCCATGGGTGTAGGAGCAAGCAAATTTTTGGGGGTGCAAAGGATATTTCCCCAAAAAGTTGTCGCGCAACTTTGCCGACCGTTTTTTTGGTGTGACCTTCCACAAAAATGATCTTCACTTGTTTTTCTGCTAAGGTTGGGCGCCACGTTCTAAGTCAAACAACGTTGGGCGCCATTTTTGCCCAGATTTTCATGGATTTTGCCCAGATTTTCATGGATTTTGCCCAGATTTTCATGGATTTTGCCGGATTTTCAACATATCAAAACTTTTGTGGGTACGCTTGCACCCCCCGCCTCCTACGCCATTGTTCCGTTCACAATTAATGGTCAGTTCGCAATTGCTCCAACTCGGCGTTTACTAGTTGGCTTGACGCGCAATTATAAGCTTATCTTTCGCGACACAGCGCTCGAGGCACCGATAAGTTTACATCTGCTGTGTTGCCAGAAACCTTCCTTCTAAAATAATTTACCACCAGACGGTTACTTGTACGCGTCTGTTCAACACGTTTCGCTTTCAACTCACCCAGAAGCAAGGCGTTGTTTATCTTAGCGCGAAAAGCACTTTTGTAACGCAAATGATACGTGCATGGCCAAAAACAAAAAGCCAAAAGCATGCCAAAGTATGACGTACATGCCATACCACTAAATAGGCTGAGCGATTCAGTTTCGAAGTCTTTTTAATACGCCACAGTATTTGTTTAGGAACAATAGCATTCATTCCAGATATTTATTTGTGATGGCATGTATCGTAAGGATTCAATCAGTTGTGTTGAGCCTAACGTTTCCATCAATGATTTCCCTTCACCTTGCCGGCGAGTAAAAAATCAGTCTTGTCAAGTAGTTAAGGTCTGACCTGTGCACTGTCTGAAAGTGTTTCAACTTTCATCTGACGTTAATTGCCACCATACCCTACAGTAAATTTGAAATAATTCAGCTGCAACGAGAAGAGTCAGCAGCAAAATGTAACGTTACGTGAGAAGATGCTTTTTATTTTTCAAGTGCTGAGGGAATTGACAGTGACGCCGGAACAGCGGTAGGGCAGGAGGGGAAGCATAAAAGTTGAGGGCAGCGGAAACTTATAAAAAACAAAAACATCATTACCGATATCCTATGCTTGTTTCTGTTCAGCAACAATGTTGACCTCAAAAATAATAACAGAAAACCATTTTGAAATTTCTGGTTGTGCGAATAGCTGCAATAAATTTGTGTAAATTCTATATTGATAAACCATAAAATTACCTATGATACTGTTACAAAAAGGCATCTCCGCCCCAGTTGCCCCCCTTTTCAAAGAGCAGGGGCAATGCCTCCGTCATGCCCCCGTTTCCCGACGTCCCTGGACACGGGCATTACTTACAGATAGCTTGCAATTTGTCTTGTCGGTAAATTGCATGTGATTAAAATTAAAGTAAATTTAATTTTTCCCATTAGGGCTTAAAAATCGCAGACAAGTTATTGCGTTTCCTAGAAGCCCGCGATTTGTATAAATTTAATTACGTGTACTACCAAGCTATCTTTACACAGTTCCGTCGCCACGGGGGGCGCTATAATGGGGTTATCTCTTTCAAACAAAGCTCCAAACCCCCCAAAATTTAAAATATGATCACTGATCACTATGAATCAGTGGAGTTTTTTATCTAACTTTGAGAAGCCCTCTGCACAAATGTAAAGCCCCCCTATTGAAGACTTTCTGGGGACGGTTATGTCGCTACATGCAGCTGAGCGTGGTCAGTAAGTTTTGTAACACTGGAGTTACGATGATGTTTATACTTGAATTCCATTGTATATGTCAACGAAGTCAGTTAATTTAGCAAAGTCTCTTCAAACCAATTTAAAGTAAGTAAATTCAAAGTTGCTACAAAGGTTTTACAGAAGAAGTTGAACGTAGCCAGAATAGTTTACNGATNATCAAAAATCAAAACATTTTTCAAACGCGTTGAGAGACTATTTTTACTTTTATGCGTTGCATACGTCGTTAATCGCTCCATAATCTACAACAGGACTCAAGTCTTACATAAGCGCAAGTTATGTAGACCTAATTCAGAAGTCGGTGCTAAGAGCAAACTCGCTACTCGACTTCGCTTCGAGTGAACGTGTTTTGGTGTACAGGGTTGCCTTTTTCAGGCCAAATTTCAAAAATTTTTCCTTTTGGCCTAATATCAAGTTGGTTGGCCTTAAAAAATTCTTTTGGCTCTTTTTGGCCTTTTTTTGCTGAATAATGTTCCTATGAAGGAAAATATTACTATTATATTTTTTTCGGCAGCACAATTGGAAATTTTTTTGTGATAAATGGTAGATTAGACCAACGCCCGCGTTCTGATATTAGTAATATTTAAGGTATGCGAGTTTCGAAACAAAGTTTTTGCGTAATAACTGGAAATGTTTGCACTCGCTGTGGTCATAGGTGGCGGAACCGGGGGGCCGCATGGGCCTAGGCCTCCCACTTTTTTCTGGGGGGGCCTGGCCCCCCACTTTTAAATTTAGAAATTTGCCTAAATAACCTCAGTAATACAGTTAGTACTGGTCCATTGTTAAAGCAAATCGTCTAATGAAAAAATTTGCAGATTTTTTCCGATATTTTCACATTAATATTTATAATATATTTTTTGTAATTTGCCAGTGAATTTCGCAGGATTTCGTAATTGTTTGGCAGAACACACGGCGCACTATCTGGTCACCCTTCTCGGGATTGCTTACCACACTGTTATTATCGCGCAGTTTTGCCAGACGGTGTAATTTTGCATGCTTGTGTGTAGGAAAAATTCGTGCCACACCATCGAAAAATTGTTGTAATTCGGTGTAATTTAGAGTGTTTTAACAACATTCTAAATAGTGAAATTTTATTGGATCTGTCTAAAATGAAATATTAGACAGATCAATTTCAATTGTGTTTTTTTTACATTGGCAACACTAAATAGCAGTGATGTAATCAAGACCGTAACCTTCAAGACCAAGGCCTCGTTAAAACTTCGAGACCGCGGCTTCATCAAAAATTCCGAGGCTCGAGACTTGAAATTCGAGAATGAGACTTCATCATAAATTCCGAGACGTAGATTTCAAAATTTGTGGATTTTGCCGAAATTTTTTTTAAAATGTCGTCACCACTTCCCAATTTCAATTTTTTCGAAGTTTTCACATTATTCCGACCTGTTTTCGTTGTTTCTTACCTGCAAATACAATACAGAAAAAACTCGTTGAATTACAGTTTTACTAAGCCATATCCTTGCAATATTCAGTCTCAAAACAATAGGCTTGTGACCGAGACCTGAAGCCTTCGAGACCGAGACGAGACCTGAAACCTTCGAGACTCGCAAAATTGGACCTGGAGACGATTCTTGAGACCGAGACCAAGTCTCGAGACTCCATCATTGCTAAATAGCTATGATATATTTTTGCATTGGCAACACAGTTGGCATCCTTGCAGACAACTTGCTGCATATGCTTTGTCTTGTCTTTGTATTTCGGTATCTAATGCAGTTGTAGAATCAAGCCCGTTGCCAGGATTTCGCTGTAGGGGGACAAAAACCACAAGGGGGGCACACTTTTAAAATGCAATATTGGATGTATGTAGTAACCGGGGGACCAAACATGAAATAGGGGGGCAAAGATTTTGAATAGGGTGCCGGGCAGCACTGTCCCCCTCTGGTGACGGCTGAGTCTTCAGTCATGTTATTTCTGTGTTGAGGATGTGGAAATGTTGTGATTTTGAATGTGTTTAAGACAGGTATCAATACTGTGTCATTTTTGCCTGTTTTTTTAAGCTGTGTTCTTGGTGTTTTTAACAGCTTAGTGCTGACTCCGGCACAAGGGCTCCTCGGGCATACCCAGTGGCGTAGCAAGGGTGGAGGGCCTGGGGGCAGCGGGCGGCACTTCGCTGACCAAAAATTAATTTTGGAAAGGTGTTTAAAAGTTATAGTTTTTCACTATTATTTTAAATGTTCTACCGCCTTTCAAATTTCATGTTTAGAAGCTCTAGACTGGTAGGCTAGCCTAAAAGAACACGGCATGTGGCTTTGGAGTGAGTGAATTGATAAAATGTTTGGGGGCGAAGAGTTTTCTGAGAGGGGCCCAAATTTTTTGAACTATGTCCAATAGTTTTAAACTATGTCCAAAACATTCTTCCAAGGGGGGCGAAACATTTTCCTGCGCACCCTATTTATGGGCATGCTTACTTGGGGGCCAATTGTGCCCCACTCCCTACACCTTCATCGCCAGACAAAGCCATTTCAGCCATCTTCCTTTGCACGAAGGAAAGAGATGACATTCGACCGCAGACTAAAAGCGTTAGGGCTCCAGTTGTTTTCGATTTATATTGCCCCTTTTCTCAAAATTTGCTAAAACATTGTGCATGAAATCACGGTAAATAATCAAGGCTAGCTTAATCCTTTTTCTTGTATCTTTGGTTTCTCAGTAACGTCCCAACTGCACGTCATAACATCTCCTGACACCTCGGCATTGGCGACGAAGATTTCGCTGCGGCGGCGATAGCTCAGTGGTAGGCGGCCATAGCTCCGCCTCTCAATTGGAAGGTTGTGTGTCCAATTCACAGACACTGAGCGACTCGCCGTGGTGCTCCTTAGGCAAGATCGTTAGCCTAAACTGCCCCGGTAAGAAGCATATTTCAGGCGTTGGCATGCCGCTGATTGCCCTCGGCAAAATTATAAGAAAAAAACATTTCTTGGCACATCACATGCTATTTTTTAATGTCCAGTGGGTTACTTTCCATAATTGCCATAAGCTGTAGCCCAGTCATTACGTGGGCCTATCAACATTAAGTTTGGCGGTTGAAGTGAAGAACTTTGCAAAGATAACTTTTCTCAGTTTCAAAACGACTGCTGTTTTTCTGCATGACGTGATGGTGCCGGAAAATGACGTTTATGAAGCGGGGTAGTGCAGTTGGTGTATTTTCACGGGTAACTCTGAGCTCAGATTGTAGGTTTCAATTGCAGGTAGAGTGAATAAGAGCCAGACGATAGGCAACGTGGTTTTCGTGAAGTCGCCTTTGTTCAACGGTACACTTTTAAACATTGGCAGTCATAGAAAAACTTATTGCAACAAGAAAAGTAGAAAACGTGTTGCTCTCATTTTGATGAATTTGAGGTAAGAACCTTGGTCCGAAAACCTAACGCAAGGGTAAACGATATGTTTAGATATGATTGTGGTTAACGCTTTTATTAAAAAGAGCGTTAATCGAAATGGTTGTACAGCTTGGCAATG